>OFFM01000247.1_pt1 | contig 52200 bp, 45 predicted proteins | sample 1521401 | NCBI WGS metagenome assembly OFFM01 (sample SAMEA3504118, study PRJEB24116) | mouse gut metagenome | biome: mouse gut; feature: mouse-associated habitat; material: faeces | place: Denmark | collected 2011
CCAGAAGACTGCCCGTCAGTCCCGCTCTTCTAAGCGGCGCCATGACCGCCCCTCCTCCGGAAAAAGACCCCGTCCGACCCGTCCGAAATGTCTGACCCGTCCCCCCGGAACCAATCATGGCAAAGAGAACATTGACATTTTGGAAACCCCGCGCCCCCAATCCGTCCAATTCAGCCAATTGGACTAATCAAAGCCGCGGAATTCTTCAACGTGGTCTTTGCCGGCTTCAGTCGGTAAGATCCGAAGGAAGAACAGGCATTGCGCCGTCTTTGGTGCACACGAACGCCGAGGTTCTGACGGCGATGGAGTGCGCTTCGGCCACGCTTTTTCCTTTCAGGACAGAAGCGATGAAGGCTGCCGTAAAGCTGTCGCCGGCACCCACGGTATCTGCCACATCCACTTTCGGGGTAGGCTGGAAGGAAACATTTCCCGGCGTAAAGACATAGCTCCCGTTTATTCCGCAGGTCAGTATGAGCATCTTCAGGTTATATTTGCCCAGAAGAATCCAGCATTTGTCCTGAAGGTCTATGCCCGGATAACCGAACATACGGCTGACGGTGACGAGTTCTTCGTCATTTATTTTCAGTATGTTGCAGCGTTTCATCGAATTGCACAGGATCTCCTTGTTATAGAAGCCCTGGCGAAGGTTCACGTCAAAGACAATGAGAGAATCCTCTGTCTGCGGCATTGCGTCAAGGAAACGGTTGATCGTCTCGCGCGACACAACATTGCGCTGTGCCAGCGAACCGAAGCACACCGCTTGGGTCCTTTTGGCGAGAGATTCGAGCTGTGAGGTATATGGAATGTTGTCCCATGCCACATTTTCTTTGATTTCATACTGGGGCACTCCTGCCTGATCTATCTCTACCTGCACGGTTCCGGTAGGGTAAGGAACTTCAGCTATCAGATGGTTGAGACCTTTCGAGGTGAGATTTTCCTGTATCTCCTTGCCGAGCGCGTCAGGCCCGACGGCGCTGACCACGCAGCTCGTCAGTCCGAACTGCGAGACATGGTATGCAAAGTTCGCCGGCGCGCCCCCTATTTTCTTTCCTTCGGGAAGAACGTCCCAAAGGGCCTCTCCCATTCCTACGACTACGTTATTCATGATTTGAAAAATTTATTTAGAACTGGAAATATATGAACGGAGCTACGTTTTCGCTCATGAATTCGATGACGAGCTGGACCACCACGATGAATCCGAAAAGTTTCACCGGCCACGGAGCCTTGACGAAAAGATCGAGCATCCTGTCGTGCCATCTCTGAGGAATGGCGTGGACGGCGATTATGAAGGTCATCATCACGAGCCACACATAGCGCGCCTTGATAAACGGCACTATGTAGTCGAGACTGAAATTGGTGAAGATGTTCTGTATAATCAGCCATGAATCGGTCCATGAGTCAGCACGGAAAAACACCCAGAGCAGCGAGACATAGATCATCGTCAGGGTCCAGGCGAGCGCCTTTATCCAGTAACGGTCGGGAAGCCGGTCGAGCCACGGGCGGCATGCCTTGTGAACGGCAAGCCCCGCGCCGTGCATGGCGCCCCAGAACACGAACTTCCACGCCGCGCCGTGCCACAGGCCCCCGATGAGCATGGTCAGGAAGTTGTTGAGATAAGTCCTGAATGTCCCTTTGCGGTTGCCTCCGAGAGGAATATAAACATAGTCGCGCAACCATGTGGAGAGCGAGATGTGCCACCTGCGCCAGAATTCCGTAAGATTCTTCGATTTGTAGGGGAAATCGAAATTTTTCATCAGAGTGAACCCCATGATCATAGCTATGCCGATAGCCATGTCGCTGTAGCCCGAGAAGTCGCAGTAGATCTGCATGGTGTATCCTATGACACCCATAAGGCTCTCGAAGCCTGAATAGCCGGTCGGAGTCTGAAAGATAAGGTCGTTGTACTGGGCTATGTAATCGGCTATGATAGCTTTCTTTATGACGCCGGTGATTATCAGCCAAAGCCCTATGTAGGTTTCCTGTGTCGTGGCGGAGCGGTTTTCGCGTATCTGAGGAATAAAATAGTCGGCTCTGACAATAGGGCCAGCAACAAGCGCGGGGAAGAAGGAGAGGAAGAACAGATATTCGAGCCATGTCTGCGTGGGCGCCACCCGCCCCTTATATACATCCACTATATAGCTTATCGACTGGAAGGTATAGAACGAGATGCCGACAGGCAGAATGATGTCGAGCGGCTGAAAGTTGCCTTCCACCATGGCATTCCAGTTCCACAGGAAGAAATTGGCATACTTGAAATAGCCGAGGATGCCGAGAGAGTTCACCACCGATGCCCAGACACACAGCTTTTTCAGTCCCCCGGACCTGACCGACACTATCAGGCGCGACAGCAGCCAGTCTATCAGCGATGTCCCTATCAGAAGAAAGAAAAACAGACCCGAGGACTTGTAATAGAAATAGAGGCTGAAAGCGGCTACGAAAGCTATCATCTGCCACATCCTCTTTTTCAGAAGCGCATAGACGGGAATGAAGATCACAAACAATGTCCAGAACAACCCGCTTGAGAAAATCATAGGGTTATCCGCTTCATAGCGAAGCATCTCGCAGAAATTGTTTAGTATGGTCTGGAAATCCATGGCCGGCGGGTGGAATGATGGTTAGTGCAGGGGTTGGAGAACGGTGACCGATTGCGGACGTCCCGAACGGGCCTCCGGTTTTTTCATTTTGATGGGGTGTGCGCCATGGCGCGGCATCCATCGGGCCACACTGTCGATCCATTTCGCGGCTGACTCGTGAGTGGGATGCGCCCCGTCTTTCTGGCGGTCGAATTTCATTCCGTCGGAAAGGAAGAAACATCCTGCGGGGACATTGGCCGCTATGAGCCTGTTTATGCCCGTGTCCTTTTTCCAGTTGGGAGGACCGATCCATACGTATGGGATATCGCCTATCTGTTTCAGCAGGCTTTTAACGTAGCGGTCGCGATCCTGCTCGATGTTTCTTACGAAAAGCTCGTTGGCCCCCAGACTGATGAAAATGAACGTCGGCTTGAATTTGCGCAGAAAAACTTTCAGCGTGTCCGATTTGCCCCAGTATTCGGTCGTGGAGCTGTACCAGATGACGCTGTTGAGTCTGTGGCCGTTCTCTTTCGCGTAGGCCGCAAGTCTCGGATTAAGGCCTTCGAGCATGGAATCGCCTATTATCAGGATGCTCTGTGAGGCAGTGTCGAGAGCGACAGTGTCGTTGACCGGTTTCGTCGGCTTGAGTTTTTCGTCGGCGAGGGCAATCGGGTTATTCTCCGGTGCTTCCGGAATTCTGGTCAGCTTCTCCGCGATCGGTGCCGGTTTCAGCTCCATGCCGAACACGGAGATTCTGTCAAGACACGATAGCAGAGCGATGACAATGAGTGCCGCCGTCAGAATGGACCATATTCCGAAATAATTTTTCATTGTGGAAATAACAATTCACCGGAGACATGGTGGAGATGCATGCCTCCGGTGACTGAAGGATTTGTGATTCGGTTATCAGTAAGCTTTTTTGTAGAGAGCCAGAATGTCGTCGTAGGTGACATCGCGCGGATTGCCCGGAGTGCAGACATCGGCCATGGCGGCTTCGGCAAGGCGCGGCAGATCCTCTTCCTTGATGCCGAGCTCGGCCAGATGCTGGGGTATGCCTACACGCACTGCGAGTTCGCGCACTGCATCTACGGCGGCCTGAGCTGCTTCATCGGGAGTCATGCCCTGTTTATAGACGCCCATGGCTTTGGCGATTTCGCCATACTTCTCAATGGCGGCCGGCATGTTGAATTCCATCACTATCGGCAGCAGCAGAGCGTTTGCCACGCCGTGGGGTATGTCGAAGATAGCTCCGAGCGGGTGAGCCATTCCGTGTACTGCACCGAGACCCACGTTGGAGAACGCCATGCCGGCGATGTACTGGGCCACGGCCATGCCGTTGCGGGCTTCGGCGTTCGACGGTTCGTTGACAGCTGTCGGAAGATAGCGGTTGATCATGTCGATAGCCTTTATCTCGAACATGTCGCTCATTTCCCAGGCGCCCTTGGTGATGAGGCCTTCTATGGCGTGGGTCAGCGCATCCATGCCGGTGGCTGCCGTCAGGCCGCGGGGAAGGGTGTACATCAGTTCGGCATCCACGATAGCTATGGCGGGGATGTCGTTGGGATCGACACACACCATCTTCTTTTCGTTCTTTTCGTCGGTGATCACATAGTTTATGGTGACTTCGGCGGCTGTGCCGGCGGTGGTCGGGAGTGCGATCACAGGCACTGATTTATGATGGGTGTCAGCTACGCCTTCGAGCGATACGACATCGGCAAACTCGGGATTGTTGGTGATGATACCTATGGCTTTCGCGGTGTCCATCGAAGAGCCGCCCCCTATTGCGAGGATGAAGTCGGCGCCGGAATCGGCAAAAGCCTTCACTCCCGCTTTGACGTTGGAAACCGTCGGATTGGGCTTGATTTCGCTGAACACCTCGTAGGGAATGTCTGCACGGCGCAGAACATCCAGAACCTTGTCGGCCACGCCGAACTTGATCAGGTCCTTGTCAGTGGCCACGAACGCTTTGTGAAGACCGAGACGGGCTATTTCTTTGGGAAGCACCTCGCGGGCGCCGGGTCCGAAGTAAGAGACTTCGTTTAATACAAATCTGTTTACCATGATATTTTATTTATGATTGTAAAATTTTTTGCTTTCTGCAAATATACGTCTATTTTTTCAAACGTGGAAGCTATTCATTTGGGAAATAACGCAACTCGTTTCATCACGGCGTTTCCGAAGAGAAAAAGCATCGTGTCTTCAGCGAATCAGAAAATCGTAGAATGGCGAGTAATATAAATTGTTAGGCTGAAGATATATTATGTTTTTCCCGAAATCGATGAACATGTTGAACCGTTTGAGGAAATTGTTGCCGATCATGCCGTCGATGTCCTCTTTGCTCTGGAGTCCGCGCGTTAAGGTGGAAAAGGCTCCCGCAACCTTCGGCATCACGTATGGCCCCACGATAACCTCGTCGAAAAAGACATTCTTCAGTTCCCCGCTCTCGCCGTCGCTGCTTGAAATCTGCGAGACTGCAAACGGTGTCTGGGTCTCGAGCAGATTGTTGCGTTTCACGAACGGCGTGTTAAGGTCTATTACGCGGTCCGACCCCGTATCGACTTCAAGTGTGAGATCATGGAGCTTTCCGTTAAGTTTTACGGGAAGTCTGACAAACGGCACCTCGTATATGTAGGTGAACGGCAATGCTACGAAAGACTGACTGACCGTCACGGTGTCTTTCGGATAGAAGTAGATTTTGAAATCGTCGTAATTGATCTCGATGTTGAAGGCCGACAACCCGTTAAGCCCGAAAACGCCGTCCCAATATTCCGGAGAATATGGAATGTGAACGCAACCTGCATCATCATATCTCACTGATCCGATTTCGATTGTGTTGTCCTTGCTGTAATCGACTTTATTTTCTCCCGTTGCGCCTAAGTTTCCAACCGGATTGCCTTTATGGATATGGCCGGCAAGTTTTGGCGAATTCGGGTTCAGCACGATAGATGAAGCACCCGTATCGACAAGGAATCTGAGGGAATCCGAGCCGTTGACGAATGCGGTAACATATATACGGCTGTCCTTCGCAACGCTGAAAGGTATTTCGCCGACAGGCGTTTTATCTGTCATTTTAGCCTGCGCGCAGGAGAATATCGCTGCAAAAATTGTCAGAGTAAATATCCGTCTTCCTCTTTTCATATCCGATATTTGGGTTATTGACGCGAAATCGCGTCCCAAAGATAACACAAAATACCGGTTTCCGCAATCTGAAAATCTATACCTTTTATGACAGTATGACTAAGGCGTTCTCAGCGTCTAAATCATATTTCATGGTTTGAACTTGTGGATTATTTACCTGTTCCAAAACGCGAGGTGTCGATTTCAACATTTTTGGGCTTAAAGCCGTTGAATCGCCAGATAAATGTCAGCTTGAGATTACGGGACATATCGCTGACTTTCATTCGGTAATCCTGACCGGCATGACTGATGATCATTGTCGGCGACCATTTGTTGAATATATCATCGGCTTTCAGATCCAGCTCACAGCAGCTTTTCTTTCCGAACTGCCATTTAACTCCGGCATCAATTTTCCAGATACTGGAAAGGTCGGCAATTCCTTGCAATGATGGCGAGATATAGCTGAAATCCAAAGAAACGGAGAGGGGACAATTCTGACTGAACTTGAATGAATTGGTAAGAGAGCCATAAAATATCCATTTGCTGTTGTCAAAGCTGATGTCATGGAAATGATTGGCCTTGGCTCGCCGATTCATTATGTTTGCTGTAGCCGTTGCGCTCCAGACATACCCCAGGTTGAAGGGCGCATGAAGATTGAGTCCACCAACTCTCTCATAGTTCATGTTGATGGTCTGATAGATTAGATTGAGAGCGGCCGGTGACTGGTAAGGCAGCTGCACCGTTGTTTTGTCGCCATATTGAAAATAGAGTGTCGCCACATATTTCTGCTTCAGAATGTAATTGAACTGTGCATCGTACTGGATATATGGTTGTAATTCAGGATTACCTATAACTGTCGAGTAATCGTTAATGTGGCTGGTGCCTCCATGAAGCTCCCAATATGAAGGATAGATGCGTTGGGTGCTGAGATTAATTTGGAATATGCTTTTCGGTGTCTTATAGTATGTCGCTCCGAGTTGAGGAATGAAATTCCGGTTATTCTGATATTTATTATGGTAATACTCACCTTTTGCCGATACGTTGAACGACAATCCCCAGTCAAACGATCGCTGTGTACCGACATATAGACTCGCCACATCCTCGTTGAGTATATTATCGAAATCAGGATTGTCTGACAATGAGTAAAGTTGCGAACTATGGTCTTTCGAGTGCTTATACTCCATACCATAGTTCAGTTGCCATTTACCGAACTGATGCTGTTGGTCGATATACACATGCCAGCGGTCTATCTCTTGACGGTTTTCAGAGCCAAAAAGATAATCGGTCTCCTTAAACAATGACTGGGAACGGTTCTCGGAATAGCGGGTATAGTCACCGCCGACAGTCATGCCGAATGGTGCTGTGTAACGTAGGGCTATATTATGATAACCTACAGGCGATAACATGTTGTAGTTATTCGTATAGTTACCCAATGTTCCCGATGAGAGTCCCAAACTCTTTGAGTCGGAGGTTATCTGTCCGTTGTAAGTAAGTTTGATTGTTTTCCATGATGAGGAAGCGAATATGGTATTGTTCCAGTTCTGACCAATGCGGCGCATATCATCCTCAATCATAGTTCGCTTGCCATCATAAAGGTGATTCGACCATGTTTCCTCGCGGTTCCACGATTTACTGCGCGTCAGTCCATAGTTTAAGTCAAAAGTCCAGTCCTTTATAGCGTATGTGGCTGAAAGTACAGCTCCATACGAACCATAGTGCGCCTGATTGTATCCGGCTCTGACTTGTCCCTGCAAGCCATCGAGAGGTGTCGGAGTTTTCAGAACCACATTGATGACTGCACCATTGACATGATACTTAGCCGGTGCGGAATACATGATTTCGACATCCTTAAGCCTGTCAACCGGAGTGGCGTAGAGAAGTTGATAAAGATTCCGGAGGGGCATATCGGTAAGTTCTCCATTGAGAAAAATGGTGACATTTGACGCTCCGGCAAGTCCTATCATTCCATTGTTATTCGTGACACCGGGTAGATAGCCGAGGGCTTCAAGAATATTGTTGACCGGTTTGTCCTTGACTATTCCGGGAAGGTCAACTACCATAATTCCGTCTTCGCCTCTAACCTGTGGTTTCTCTCCTTTTACAACAACTTCATTGAGCTGTCGGACGGAGATTGTATCAGTTACGAGTGTCTGAGCATAGGTGGCTATGCTATGTAGGATTGTTATGAAAAGGATCGCTTTTTTCATAGAAATAAACTTTTTCTGACGCAAAATTACCTACCCTTACATTCTCCCTCACCATAAACAACCTTACTTAGTCTTAAATGCTCCCTTATTTAGTCTTAAAACGAAGCTATGCTAATCGATTGTATGACGGATTATTAGTAAATTTGCGATATGAAACGTTTCAAGACAATATCGACTACGTTTATTATTGTCATTGCAGTCATTTTCGGCTGCAATGTCTATTATCTCATATCTCTTTACAATTCGATAAAGGCCAATGTTGAGCGAGATGTGATGACGGCTTTGGCTGATGCCGATATTGATGACCTGATGTACCGTGCAGGCAGAGCGCAGGGATTGGCATCTGACGTAAAGGTGCAGGAAGATATGGATGAATACAATGCTCCAAGAAAAGCAGAGGCATCTACATATAAGGATGAACACGGTCAACTCATTTCTGTCAGGACTGAGGCCGACGGTACAGTTGTCGAAAAACGGGCTAAACTGTCGGAAAACAGTTCCTATTCCAATCAGATGATCGATGCAATGAGCCGGCAGTTTCATGCGATAATGGAAAAGTATATCCCTTATGACCTTGCGGTAATGGATAGCGTTTTACGCAATCAGCTTTCTCATAGATTCATCTATCCCGATTTTTTATGTGTGGAGGTTGTTGACAGCAACGATTCAGTGATCTGTAGGAATCCTGAATTCAATGAAGCGGCAGGATTGGATTCTTTCCGCTATAATATCAACCCTGACGAGGGAATATATTATAAGGCATACATGACACCTCTGACCAGCCACATAATTTCGGAAATGTCAGGCGTGATCGTGACCATTTTTCTTCTGATGGTTGCGTTTACTATGGCTTTTTGGTATTTATTCCGGACGGTATCACGACTGCGGACTATTGAGGAAATGAAAGATGATTTTGTCAGCAATATGACACATGAACTGAAAACGCCCATCGCGATCGCTTATTCAGCCAATGACGCTTTACTTAATTACGATACAGCCAACGATCCGCAAAAAAAGGTGACATATCTGTATATTGCAAACAAACAGCTTAAACGACTTGGCGAACTGGTAGAGAATATCCTTGCCATGAGTATGGAAAGGCGCAAGACTATGAAGCTTAAACCGGAGACAATTCTATTGCGACCGTTCATTGAGGAAATTGCCGCCGCTCAGCACATGAGAGGCGAAAAGGAAATAACAATCAATGTAGATGTTGATGAGGCTGCTGCGATAGAAGCAGATAAAGCGCATCTGTCAAATATATTGAACAATTTGATTGACAATGCAATCAAATACTCAGGCGACAGCGTTGAAATAACCTTATCCGGCAATGAGAGAGAAATCTCTGTCAAAGACAACGGCATTGGCATTCCTGCCAAGTCTATACCGTATTTGTTTAACAAATTCTATCGCGTGCCTCACGGCAACCGGCAGGATGTCAGAGGGTACGGTATAGGACTGTACTATGTGAAGAGCATACTTGACAAAATGGGATGGAACATTGATGTCAGGAGCAAAGAAAAAGAAGGCTCGGTATTCACAATCAAATTCAGCAACGATGGGTGATAAAATATTATTTGTTGAGGATGAAGAAGATCTAACTCTGATTGTCGCCGATACATTGCGCGGACAGGGATATGAAGTCATTACGGCAGCTGACGGCATGGAAGGGCTTGAGAAATTCAAGACAATAACTGCTGATATAGTAATCGCTGATGTCATGATGCCTAAAATGGATGGCTTTACCATGGCTAAAGAGATAAGGAAATTGTCACCGACTGTTCCGCTGCTGTTCCTAACCGCCAAAAGCACGATTGATGATGTTGAGGAAGGGTTTGCAATCGGGGCCAACGACTATCTCAAAAAACCGTTTGAACTCCGCGAACTGATAGTGAGAATAAGGGCTCTCCTTCGCCGACATATCACCAACCGAGCCGAAGAGAGTAAATATTTTATCGGTCGATATATTTTCAATGTTGCCACCCAGACGCTTTCACTGGAGGGGCAAAGTGTGGAGTTGTCGCACTTCGAGTCTAAGATACTTGAACGACTGGTAACCAACATTGGAAAGACCGTTGATGCATCGGAACTGATGATTGCGGTATGGCAGCGTGACGAACCAAGCAACCGCAATTCGCTTCATGGTTATATACACAAGCTACGCCGGGCGCTGCGCCAGGACCCATCAATCTCAATTATAAATCAACGCGGCTTCGGGTATATGCTTGTAGCCCGCACCTGACAAAATGCGGATAACGTTGTTCATATCAGGCGCCAATGGAATTATACAGCACAAACCTCTATGCCATCTCCCATCATGTAAAGATGACACAAAATGCCGGTTCCCGCAATCTGAAATCGATAGCTTTCATCCTTCTGAATTCAGATATAGACAAGTGTATATGCCCGACATGACAGACAGCTCCGGCAATAACTGCCGAAGCTGCCGGGATTATTTATATGATTAAGCTGTTTTTAATTCAAAAGTTTCAACGCCTCTTCAATGACATTGTCCTTCCCTGTGATCACGCTCTCGGTTTCTTCGACCACAATGTCGGGCTGAATGCCGATGCCTATGAATTCTGTCCCGTCTGCAAGCCGTTCATGTCGTGTGCAGATTCTGCCTGAGTAACCCCATCCCAGATCTATTGATATCGGATTGCCGGTGCTGCCCCCCGTTGGAGTGCCTATGATCTTGCCTCGTCCGGCATTTCTGAACAGAACGGTGAAATCCTCTGCTGCCGAGAATGTGGAACTGTTGACAAGCAGCACGATCGGCTTATCATATTTTGTTATTTCATTCGGCAGAGCCAGACAGTAGGGCGGAACTGAATCGTTTCTCTCGATTCTGGGTTGCATCTTGCGTCCCCATGAAGCGAACGCGGCAACATATTCCGGAGTCTCCCATGAGGCCTGAGGAATCATGTCTGTGGCAAGAAGCATCATGATAAACTGTCCCATGCTGCTGTTGCCTCCGGTGTTGTCCCGAATATCGACTATAAGACCGTCGGTCGGCAGAATCTTCTGTTTATATATTTCGGCTAAAGCCTCAGGATCGAAATAGTCCGACATAAAACTCGGTATTCTCAGCAGACCGATATTTCCGGGGAGAGAATCAAACTTGACCGACAAGTCAGGACTGACCGCGCTCCAAGGTGATTGACGGCTGTCGGTAATATCGATTGTTTTGCCGTCGGCATTTCTGAAAGTCAGTTTGACCGGCACACCTCGACCGCCTAATGTCAGAACTACGGAACTGAACGGGTAGGTCTCCGACCACTGGGGCGTGGATGACGGAACGTAGGGGACAACATATTTTTTGCCATATTCGATGACGGGAATATCGTCGATGGCAATCAGCTCAGTTCCGCGCGTGACTCCTTTTTGGGTATATTCGTCGGAATAGACTTTGGTGACGAAAACCCTATCGCCGATTCTCTTTTGACTGATTGGAGCAAATGTCACATCCTCGTTGGTGACAATACATGTGTGGCCGTCTTTAAGCATACCCGCGAAAAGCTGCAGCTTCTTGTTGAACTCCTCGTCGGACTGCGTGGCTATAAGGGAGGGGAGGATGGCCCTGCAGATACTGTCGTAATTCTGGGCGAATTTGTCGTAACCGGCAAAATTGTATTTTACTTCCGAGGCAAAACGAGTGGCTATAGCGGCCTTTTGATAGGGCTGCAGGTCGTTTTTTGCAAAGCATTGCAATGTCATCGCGAAAACTAATGACAAAAGGATTTTGGTTTTCATACCTGTTATTTCAATACATTTAAGGATATAATTATTTCTGATGTAAAATTACTGCTTCAAAAAACACTGTGCCATACCCAAAAGTGTACAAATGCGGCCGGGAGTGAAAACATACACTTTTGGGTATGGCACAACCGGCTCGTTAACCGTAATTTTGCAGAGTTAAATTTGCCTTCGGCTTCGCATACCCGCTCTTTTGTCCTGATTGTGTCGTATGCGTTCTGTGAGCTAAAGGTCGCAGTGAAAATTATCGAATATGACAACCGACGAAAAACGTCTTATCGCAGATTGCCGGATTATGGTTATCGGCGCATCGGATTTCATAGACAACGTAAATGCCGAACTTATAAAGTCCGGATTCAGCTCCATATCCATTGTTTCCTCGTTGCAAGCCCAGGCTGACTTGGCATCTGCAGATATGGTCGCGGAGTGTGTCGGCGAGGGGCGCTACTGCATTAAGGAGGAGCTTATGATACCTATAATATATCCTTTTGATTTTGTGGACGGAGCCGCAGCGATCGTAATAATGCCTGGCGATGACAACGAATTGCAGCGTAAAGACAATATGCGCTTGTGGGCTGCAGAATATATGGCAGGCTACTGCGCTTTCTGGAATGTAGAGTGATGCGACTGGTTGCAGACAGCCCTTCAGTCAATAAGCGCCGGTAAAAACAGTGATGGTGCGCTGAGAACGGCAGCGCATATCTGCGCACGGATAGCCTCAAACATCGCTGTAGGGCGAAAGGTCAAGCACTTTCCGAGATTCTATCTCTCCAAGAATTTAGAGTAGCTTGTTATTAGTCGCTGCCGCTATTGCCTCGGTGATATTGCGTACTTCCAGTTTCTCGAATATGCGCTTGCGGTATTTCTTGATGGTGTCTGGTGAGAGACAGATTTTATCGGCTATTTCCGACATGGTGTAGCCCTGAATTGAGAGTGTCAGCACTGACTTTTCCCCCTCAGTGAGGGTGGGCATCTGCTTTTTTATCCATCTGCGTGAAACGGTACTGAATTCAAAATATTCGGCAGAATCGACACGGTGCATCTCGATATGTCCGGCATCGGCGTGCGTGGCAGCCGATACGACACACAACGCAAGCCATATCCGGCCGTCGGATGTAAGAGCGAGTGGTGTCAGCTTGTGGTTGATGAGGATTTTTCGACCGCTGTTGAGAAGATGGAAGTCGTAGGTGATATACCAGTCTTTGCGCTCCGTGACAGGAATATCATTGAAAAAGGCGAAGCCGGCTCTGTTCAGCGTAAGCAGCAACGGGTGTTCATCCTCAGGAACAAATTCAATATAGAAACGATAGCCCGATTCCTTCACGCGCTCCGGTGTCAGACCGCAGAGAAACATCGGATTGGGTGACACATAGAGGAAGTTCTGCCTGAAATAGTCGATGATATAGACACTCTGATAGGAAGAGCGTGAAAACGCCTCCGCCGAGCGGATGAATTCATCCACACGACTGTAATCAAGCTCCTCCGGGAGCCTGATCTCGTTGTCGGGTATGAAAAAATCATCAGTCCTGTTCATGCTCAAAACATAGGAATATCGGATCGGATACCGTTATGCAAAGATAACACAAAATACCGGTTCCCACAATCTGAAATCGATAGCTGTCGTTCATCTGGATTCAGATATACACAAGTGGATATGCCCCACATGACAGACGCTCGAACATCACTGCCGAGGTTGCCTGTCTGTTTTTGCATGGGTATCGGACAAGCCCCCGGCAACGATTGCCGAGGGCCGGAGGTTTGTATGAAAAAACTGTTTACGGGTTGGGGAATTGTATTGAGGGAATCGGAAGGTCATTGCGCCGGATGAATTTCTTGATGTCATCGGGGACACCTTTCTGGTGTGGCCTCAGCCACATTTCCGTCGGTGTCAGTTTTACGACTATATAATATTCCGTTGCATCCCATAAATTGTCACTGTCGGGAGCGTCATACCAAGTGAGTTCAAGACGCGGTTTTCCGTCTTCTTCATTCGCAGGATCTGAAACGTGCCATGTGTATCTCTTATAGAAATCGGCTGTTCCGTCCGGCAAAAGGTAATATGTGACGAGTCCACCCCACGACTAAGTGTTTTCGCCCCCAGTAGTAAAACGGTATATAAGCGGATTATCATTGCTTCCGTCCTCAACTAATTGCCATTGCCCTTTGATTAGTTTGGTATCAGGATAGTCTGGAGCATCATCATCGCAAGCACTGAACGTAAGTGCAAGGAGAGGAAGTAAAAACAGAAGTAGATTCTTCATCTAATTTGATTTGAGATTATTTCAAGATTGCAGACCTGGCTGATTCTGGCTCTGATTAATGATACGGCTACTCATAAGAGAGATTTGATACGATTTTATTCATTCTCAAACCAATCCGGGATAAAATCTTCGGGTAGGTCTTCTGAATCCTTACGCTCTTTTGATAATACCTCCAACAGCTCGTATTCAGTCCAGGCAGGTTCGCCCATCCTATAATCCAGATAACTTGTTTTACTAATGCGGATTTGATATTCGTACCCCTGCTCGTAGTCAAACTTTGTGATGTAGCCAAGAGGTTGCCACTCCGACTGCGATTCGTTCTTGACTGCGTACACATTAGTGAGGGTGCTGTTGCCGCACGATGTAACAACTCCCGGAAGCATCCTTGATGCTATGGTCAGTGTGTACTCTTTGTAATCAGTTATTTTCCTGCCCTGGTTTTCGTCATCGTCGCAGCCGACAATGGCGATTGAGCAGAGGAACGCCATCAGGATTCCTAATAATTTGGTGGGTTTCATATTTTAGAGATATTTTATTTCATAATTGCTGAACTTGCACCGGATTGTTCTCCGACCTCGTTTCCCCGTTGTACCTTCTTTCCGTAACCGAAAGTATATGTCACCGAAAGGTTCAATCTTGCATGGGAATTTGTGCCATAGGTTGTTCGATGTTCGGTATATAATGGAGACTGAATATAGCGGTCTGAGGTGTCCCAATTGGAATTGAAGATATTGTATGCCGTCAGGCTTATGTTCCAGTCAGAGTTTGACCATCCGGCAGACAAAGCATACAGATCCCTTGACCTATATGTTGTGGGAGAACCGGTGAACATCATTTTTTGATGCGATTGGTAGTATGCCTGAAAATACCATTGTTTGAGATAATATGTAGCCTGTGCCGTTATCTGAAAGGGATAGGAACTTTTATCAAACACACCGGTAGAACGGTAGAATTTTTGATTGGGACTGACGTATAATTGCAATGACTTATTGAACAGATTCAGTATCGCAGCAATACCGATTTCACTTTGTACATAGTTCCCGTTATTGATGTAAGTACGCAACAAGGCATGACCATTGTCAAATGGTTCGTATGCAGTGATAAAACGGTCAAATAGCTCAAAATATCTTCCGTATGCACTCATGTTGAATACGTTTGACGGCAACCATGTGTATGCCACATTGAAAGTAATATGACGGGAATTGTCAAGTGACGGATTGCCGGTAATATACATGACTTCGTTGTCCTGTAACAGGTCTGAAGCCTTCTGGTCAATTCCGGGTGTATTGTTGGCAAACTGGAAATAAGCCGAGAATGCGTTTTTATTATTGGGCGTATAGCGGATGTTGAAATGGACATAGGGATATACGTCATCATTTTTAATAGTGTTGATACTTGTTCGTTCCCATAACACTCCCGCATCTGCATACAGGCTGAATTTCTGTATTTGCGCCTGATAACAGAGCTGTCCGGACACAAATGGATTGCTGAAACGGTCAGAATATGAAGCATTGCCCGTGTATTGCAGCCGGTTGATTGTATTGCCGGTGTTAATTCCCAGCATAAGTGTATGCTTTTGGGCAAAACGTTTATTAATGTAGGCGTTTACTCGATAGTAATAGGCATTTTCGCTGGCATCACGGATAATTGGCTCCGTTGAGGAAGTGGTATAAGTCAGCGAATTGTTATTATGCGAATATGAAAATTGAGGATTGATATTAACCGAATAATCCTTAGGCAAAACAAAGAAATAATTTCCTTGATAGCTCAAAGAATTGCTGCGCGATGGATTGCTGCGGCTGTAAAAATAGTCTTGTTCCACCGCTGGAGAATATGTCAGCGAGCCGTTCTGTTCCTGAATGGGGTTAGCCGAATGACTGTATCCTAAGGTATTGCTGATCTGAACTTTTTCTGTATTGTAAGAAGCACGGAAAGTCACAGGGTATTGATTCTGTTTTGAATGAGCGTTATCGGTGGTCTCGTTGCGGCTTAAAGTAAAATCTTTTCCATCGGAATCCTTCAGCATATACTTGCCGTCGATATCATATCCGCTGTGATGGCTGTTAAGATTATTGGCTGCCACATAGAGGTCATAGGTCATTTTCTTATAAGCGAACTTCGAGAAGATGTTGGTGTTAGATGACAGCCCAATAAGAAAATCTTCATCTGCTGTAACTTTCGTATATCCGCCATACTCGTATTCCTGAATAATGAAATTGATAACTCTCTGCGCTCCTCTGAACCTTGGGTCTGTGGGAAATTCGATATATTCAACCTTGCGTACATCTGCCGTGCGCAAGCCTTCAATATCCTCTTTTGAGGCCGGCATATAATTGAAAAACAAGGAAACGCCCTCTCCGGTATTGTCGGTGACGGAATTATCAATCGGATTTATCTTTATCTGCGGAATAGCCATGTGGCGAAGAAGATCAATGGCATTTTGTGCGGCATTTTTCTGACGCTGTGAAGGCAGATAGACAGTGCGGTCGGAATATGCGGAGGCTAACTGTCCTTCAACATTGACTTGCTGCAAGGCCACGGCATCAATAGGAAGGATTATGTCTCCTACGTTGAAGTCTGTCAGATGGCGGTAAGTGGTCTTGTAGCCTACGCAGCTTAATTTTGCGATAACATTTCGGCTGTCGCAAGGAATGGTGAAGCGACCGGCATTGTCTGCCACGCCGTATGTGATGACTGTTGAGTCTTTGGAAGCAAGAAGCAATATTGTAGTTCCCGGAGCAGGTTGGTATTCCTCATCGATGACCCGGCCGCGGTAGCTAAACTTGCCGTGTTGCAACGCCTCTACATAGTATCTGTCGCCGGAACTGATGACCGACACCGGATTTAGCCCTATCAGCTGTCTGAGCATATCGTAAGCATCATTTGTATGTATGGTTGCCGTAACCGGATATTTGTCGAGTTCGTTGTAAATGAAATTGATGTGAATGTCGGGATGCTGCCCTGCAATCTGCACGAGCGCGTCGGCGAGAGGTGTATGGTTGAAGCGGTAACTGAACTTCTGCGCAAAGCCGGTAGCGGCACAAAGCATCACCGCAAAGAGAATAATAAGGCGTTTCATTTTACGGTCAATGCTTTGTCTGTTAGGGTAATGTTGATTTGCTCGAAGTTGTTTAGCTGTTCTACAACCTCATTGAGTGGCAGAGACTGATCCCATTCAAAATATAGCAGTAGAGATTTGGCGGCATCTTGATTGAACTTGACCGTCACGCCGTAATATCCTGCCATGTCTGCAAGGATTCTTTCAAGGTTTTCTCCTTTGAATACAATGGTTTCGGGCAGCGGAGTTGTTTCAGCCGGAATGGTATCAGTCGGAGCGACCTTGGAATCGGCTATGGCAGTTTGTTTCTGCGGTTCGGTTTGCTCTGTCTGCGCCATTTCTTTATTGGCATTGAAATAATGGGTCACGCCGATAGTGGCGGCCACCACAGCGAGGGTGCCGACAAGTGCGGTTACAACCGCTGCGGCGTTGCGCGATGCCATAAAAGATAGCCAACGGAGGATAACGGGTCTGCGTTTGGGCTGCTTTGCCTCAAAGCGCCGCCATTCCTCGTCGATATTTATCTCAGGGACAGGTGCGGAAATATCAGCCGTCTTTCGCAGCATTTCATAGACTTCGCGTTCATCAGGGTCTGTAAGCAACTGCTCAATTTCGGTATCGTTATAATTTTCAGGGTGCTCCAGAGCATCGAGGAGCCGGTCGATATTGTCTTTCATTTGCGGTTGAAATTTTGACGTAAGACATCCATTGCATGACGCAAGTGCTTATAGACAGCCACCTCGCTGATACCTAATTGCCCGGCGATTTCATCGTAAGACATACGTTCGTTGAAGCGCAGCCTCACAACCTGTCTGTCCTGCATAGTCAACGATTGATCTATCAGCTCGTTCAACCGCGCCACATCCTCCGGGTCGGGCCACTCGTCATCCTCAATTTCGTCAAGATCGAGTGCGTAGAGATTGTTGAACCGCTCGCGCAGCGAAAGGTTGCGGAGATGCTTCAAACAGGCAAAGCGTACACCGGTAAGCAGATAGGCAGGAGTGACGATTGACAGGTTTTCCGACAGCACCGACTCGAAGATATCGTGCACAATGTCTCTCGCTGTATCCGTGTTATGCAGCAGGCGTATCGCCAGTGTCAGCATGGCCGTATAGTTGCTTCGTAAAAGCTTTTCTATGTCGCTATTTGTCGTCATACACTTATTAAAACCACAACCTCTCAAAAACCTAACCCTAAAAGTGAAAAAATATTTGGGGAATTTTTGAATCAGACTGTAAAGTTACTGAAATTCCAGACATTAGGGCTATTATGCCGTGCCCATTGCTCAATGGTCTCATGAATGTCGCATAAAAACGGTCTCTGACAACGATGAAAAGTAAAGAATCCAGAAACGGCAATCTTCTCTCCCTCCGAAGCCGCCGACATCAAGAGCGTGATGCAGAGCTACGGTGAGACCACCGAGCAGCAGGAAGCGGTCGGTGCATGGCTCTGTGACTATGCGGAACACCGACAGCCCTTTGTTAAAATAAAACATCGCCACACACTCAATGAGGTTGGCGATGTCGCGGAAGGTCGGTATGATTGGAAGATTGATAGAGGGCGAGGACGTTCACTATAATTTCTCCACCGTATAACGAATCACGACAGCCTTGACATTGGCTTCCGGATATTTGTTTTGGTAATAAGCTGTAAGGTCTTTATATAGCCATATATCAACATTCTTCGGTGCGGGTGCAAAGCCTCTGCTTCGATTCTGAGCATATATAAAAGCATCATATTGCATTACAGAGTCTTCTATATCATCGCCTTTAACAAAATAAAATCCTACATATGAGGTAATTTTGCTTTCAGGCGGAAGCAGTTTATATATATCGGGGAATTCTGTTATATCCTTAGTTCTCGTAATCAGAGTACCTTTATCAATAGTGTGCGTATCGGCATCCAATAAGAACCATTTACGTATTCCGGTAAAAGTAATATAATAGCGCAAGCCTCCGAATTTATAGGTCGCATCAGTTTTAAGGTCATTCTCTATATCCTCCTTTTTATCAGCATCAATGGCATAGGCAAATTCCGGATCGATATATGGGCAATGTTGCTCAAAATACCAGTCCGGGATAAAATGAGGAGGCAAATTCTCGGAGTCCTTGCGTTTTTTCGATATGACTTCCAATAGCTCGTATTCAGTCCATGCCGGATCGCCCATACTATAATCCAGATAGTTCGTTTCGCTGATGCGTATTTGGTACTCATATCCTTCTTCGTATTCAAACTTACCGATGCTTCCATGAGCCTCCCAATCGGTGGACTGCTCGTTTTTTACAGCATATACATCTGAAAGTACATATTTACCACTCGATGTTAAAACACCGGGGAGTTTTACAGAAGCTACCGTAAGCGTGTATTCCTTATAACCGGTTACCTTCCTACCTTCTTCATCATCGTCATTACACGATGTTAGCCCTACCATGGTAAAAAATGCCATAAGTAGCATTACGAGAAAGTCTTTTTTCTTCATATTTTTAAGTTTTAATTGTTCTCTACATAATAAATGCCGAAAATGCAAAAACATTGCATCGCAAACACAATTTTTTTATTTCGAGGGCTCTGTTTCTTAGACAAAAGCTTTTCAGGTTTTTATACCCAGTCGGCTCAATGGGGAATATAATCTGTTATTTAGCGGCGAAAAATAATTCCTTGACAACTATCTTGCGACTTCATCGGCATAGTCGCAAACTCCCCTTAATCCAAACATCATGCGCCGCGCCGACGCACAGATTTAACTCCGTTTTCTTTTTTTATTATCGGCAGATACAATAACAATCCTGTTCCCTGACACCCATTAATAAACAAAATTGAAAACATCAAAAGCAAACGACGACCTTCTCCATGTATGTCACTAAAACTAAAAAATAGCATCGCGTTATAAACAACTGCTACTATGAGATTTATTAAAGCCGTACGCTTACTGTTCAATGAGCATAAAGCTGTTGTTGCCAATAAAAATAAAAGGCTAAAAAGCATAAGAGTCCCTCCTGCTAAACCTCGCCCATGGTCAACCGTGTATAAAATAACTACAAAATAGCAGAGACAAACACCCCAAACAATCCAAAATATTTTATTAGTTAACTTCATTTCAACGCTTCGATTTTAGCAATAGTCGAATCCGGCAATATGTCGATGCCGTAGAATAGATGGCTGCTCTGATAGCCGAGAAAGTCTATGTATTTTAGGATAAGCGCGTATTTGCTTTGTGTTCTTGCCATGTCAATGTTGCCGTTATCATCAAAACAGATAGCCTCATGGTGGGCTATGCGGTTACGAAATGTCTTAATCTCCTGAAGCTCGTTGAACACCGCTCTTTGCCCTAATCCGGAAGTCCGATTTGGGAATATACGCAATAAGTTCTGACCACCACAAGCAACTAAATATTTGTTGAGGCGAGCCGGAGAGAACACCTTTTCATACTCAGAATATTTCACTTCGTGATTTTTAACGTATTGCAATTCGCAAAATTACGAAATTACTCCTAACTTTGCAACGGAATCCCCCGAGTGTCCCTGTCTTCTGACAAACCTCGGGTTTTAGTTTTTTAAGCCATTTCTTTTGTTCACCGACATTCCTGGAGGGAGGGTGGCGGTTGGGGCGACGGCGGGAAAAACAAGCGCCGCATCGGCAGGGACGCGGCGCTTGGAGAAGGTTATGTCGAAATGAGCGATCAGCTTCATCGCTTGCCTCCTTTCCGCCATAGGCAAATGAACACCAATACTATAATGAGATAATCAGCCAATACGAGATACCCGACATTCAATAAGGCATCATGAAAATCGGACTGGACTCTTTCGACAGAAGGGTGTCCTTTTATATACATAGTTTGTATATATGACAACCCGTATATAACGAAATTCACTATCGCCAAAACTGCAAGTGCTATTATTCCAACTATCTTCTGCCACTTCTTCATTTCAGCAATTTTCTATAGTTGTCGCCGCTTTCCAATACGCTCATCTGATGAATGGCTATCTGGTTCAGCTTCACAAGTCGCTCGCTCTGCGTCATGCCCTGCTCGATGAAAACCGCATTAAGGTTTTCCATATTTGACAGACATATAAGCTCATTGATTGTGGCGTAGTCGCGTATGTTTCCTTTAAGGTCGGGATTTGCCTCGCGCCATTGTTTTGCCGTTACACCGAACATTGCCACATTCAGCACATCGGCTTCACTGGCATAGATGATACTCGCCTGTGCCGGAGTAACCTCCGCAGGAACAAGGTTCTGTTTTATGGCATCGGTATGTATGCGATAGTTGATTTTCGACAGCTCACGTTTCGCCGACCAACCTAATAACCGCTGTTCCTCCGTTTTGAGCCGCTGAAATTCCTTGACGATATAGAGTTCAAATTCAACAGAAATCCAGCTTGCGAACTTCAATGCAATGTCTTTATGCGCATATGTTCCACCATAACGCCCTGATTTAGCGATTATACCAATGGCATTTGTTGCATCCGTCCATTTCTTTGGCGAGAGTGTAAATGCGTTCAGGCCAGCCTGTCGTCTAAACCCCTCGAATTCGGTGGGTTTAAAATTCGGATTGTAAAGCTGTTCCCAAATGCCTAAATACTCTATTGTGTTACGGTTGCGCAACCAGTTTGCAATCACGGCGTTAGGTTCATCGCTTTTATGTCGTGCCAAATCGGTCAACGAAATATAATCATCCCCATTGACGGCGATAATTGTAATATTGGTATTTTGAACTGTAATCTTTGCCATTGTTTCAGATATGGCGTATATGCCAATACGCAAAGTTACACATTTTCGCTGAAATCCAGTGTATTCACTTGAAATTTAGAATCCCCCGAGTGTCCCTGTCTTCTGACAAACCTCGGGTTTTAGTTTTTTAAGCCATTTCTTTTGTTCACCGACATTCCTGGAGGGAGGGTGGCGGTTGGGGCGACGGCGGGAAAAACAAGCGCCGCATCGGCAGGGACGCGGCGCTTGGAGAAGGTTATGTCGAAATGAGCGATCAGTCGTTCATTGTGCGCAGGAGTTCGTCGTTGCTCGATGTGCGCTCCATGCGGTCTTTGATGAATTCCATCGACTCGATCGAGTTGCGGTCGGCGAGGAAGCGACGGAGAATCCACATGCGGTTGAGGGTTTCCTCGCGCAGCAGCAGGTCGTCGCGGCGGGTGCTGGAAGCCATGATGTCAACGGCGGGGAAGATACGTTTGTTGGAGAGTTTGCGGTCAAGCTGCAGCTCCATGTTGCCTGTTCCCTTGAATTCCTCGAAGATCACTTCGTCCATCTTCGAGCTGGTTTCGGTGAGGGCTGTCGCGATGATTGTCAGCGAACCTCCGTTCTCGATGTTTCGTGCTGCGCCGAAGAAGCGTTTCGGCTTCTGGAGGGCGTTGGCATCGACACCACCGGAGAGGATTTTGCCCGATGCGGGAGAAACGGTGTTGTAGGCGCGGGCCAGACGGGTGATGGAGTCGAGGAGTATGACCACATCGTGTCCGCATTCGACCATGCGTTTTGCTTTTTCAAGGACAATGCCTGCGATTTTGACATGACGGTCGGCGGGTTCGTCGAAGGTCGAGGCGATAACTTCGGCGTTGACGCTTCGGCTCATGTCGGTGACTTCCTCGGGACGTTCGTCGATCAGAAGAATCATGATGTAGGTCTCGGGGTGGTTTTCAGCTATGGCGTTGGCGATATCTTTCAGAAGAATTGTCTTACCGGTCTTCGGGGGGGCCACGATCAGTCCGCGCTGTCCTTTGCCTATGGGGGAGAACATGTCAACGATGCGGGTCGATATGTTGGCGGAGCGGCCGGAGGTGAGGTCGAATTTTTCGTCGGGGAAGAGGGGAGTCAGATGCTCGAACGGCACTCTGTCACGGATAAATTCGGGCGAACGGCCGTTGACGCGGTTTATGCCGGTCAGCATGTAATGTTTTTCGTTTTCGCGCGGAGGACGGATGGAAGCTTCCACAACATCGCCTGTTTTAAGACCGTTGGATTTTATCTGCTGATGTGAAAGATATATGTCGTCAGGCGAGGGAAGATAGTTGAAATCGCTCGAGCGGAGAAATCCGTGGCCTTCCGGAGCCACTTCAAGCACCCCGGTGGCTTCGATCAGGTCATCGAAGTTATATTGGGGCATCTGGGGCTGCGGCTGGTTGTTATTGTTGTTGCGGTTTTTCTTGTTGCGGTTTTTCTGGCGCTGACGTTCGGCTTTTTCCTGTTCCCACGGCTCGATCAGATTGATGGGCTGGTTTGCGGCAGCAGCGGCGGCCGCGGCAGCTGCAGCAGCGGCCTCCTCTTTTTCGCGCTGGGTGCGCGGAGTGAATTTGCGTCCTTCGCCGCGAGGGAAGAACGAGCCGAAAGCGGCGTCCTTGCGTCCGAATTCCCTGCGGGGTTGCGCGGGTTGCTGTGCGGGAGCATTCTGGTTATCCTGCATTTGAGGCGCGGGAGTCTCCTGAGGGGTATTGTTGTTGACTGCCGGTTCGACAGAAGGCTGATCGATCTGTTTTTCCTGGAGCGTTTCCTGATGAGGCGCTTCGAGAAGCAGAGGCGTTTCTTCAGTCACAATGGATGTAGTCATTCCGTTTTCGGGCATATTGTCGTTCTTTGGTTTTCTTCCGCGACGCGGTTTCTGGTCGGGCTGCGCAGTGAGTTCCTCCTGCGTTTCTGTTGCGGCGGGTCTCTCCTGTGCAGGAGCAGAGGGGTTTTCGGTCTGCTTCTCAGCTTTAGGTTTCCGTCCGCGACGCTTTGGCGCGGATTTCTCGTCAGCGGAATTTTTGGCGGTTTCTACAGGCATGTCAGCGGGCTCTTTGCGAGTGGGCTGAGGCTTTTCTTCAGTAGTTTTAGCAGGCGATTTCTCTTCGGTGGCTTTTGCCGGGCGTCCGCGTTTGGCCTTCGGTTTGTCAGAAGGCTGTTTGCGGTTCTTGGCTGTCGCCACTGAATTCAGCGCCTGTTGGTCAAGAATCTCGTAAACCGCAGATTCGCGGTTCGCAAGGTCAATTTTTGTCAAGCCCATGGCTTCAGCAACGCCTTTAAGTTGCTCGTCAGACATGGAGCTGAGTTCTGAGATGTTATACATGTTAGTATAAGGAGGTGGTGGAGTATAATTGTTTTCCCGCGGGATTCAACCCAATGCCGCTTAAACACGAGGGATGCGTGCGTTGTCGCCACGCAGGTTTTCCTTACGGGAATAAGTGTTTACAAAATAAACAATTAGTTAGAATTTATTGTTTGCGGCAGCTCTTTAATGTGCCATCAAGTAAGTATCCGAGTCCGGAGCGTGCCGCAAGTAACGGTTGACACTGTCATTGTCTAAACCGTGTGCAAAGGTATGTTTTTTTTGTAAAACGTGCAAATAAATTCAGTCAAGATTCAGAAACTTATAGGAATTGCCGCAGTTTTCAATGAATTTCATGAATCCTTCATGACTGATTATCAGGGACGCAGTGTTGTCATTGGGATGAAAACTGATGCCTGAGGCGCTTTCAAGATCCTGGTCAAGAATCAGGTTGACCTCATTGTTTTCGTCGTTGATCAGACCGAAGAGCGAGACCGAGCCTGGCTTTACGCCCAGAAAACGTTCCATACGTTTTTCCGATGCGAACGAAAGGCGGCTTTCGCCGATTGTTTTTTCGAGCCGGTGAGTGTCAAGTTTCTTTGACCATGGAATTATCACAAGATAATGACGGTTCCCTTTATGGTTTCTGAGAAACAGATTCTTGCAGTGCTGCACTCCGGGAGCATTCTTCCAGTATTTCATGGCCTCTTCAACTGTGGGGGTTGCGGGATGCTCCAGACATTCATAAGCGATGTCATGGGATTGCAGATATTCCAAAACTTTCTTTCTGTCATTCATTGTCGGATGATTGATGGGTTTGGAGGAGAGGCGTATATACAAAAAAATTGATTGTCTCACGACAACCAACCTTAGTTAACCTTAAATCTAATACCATGAAAAACACAATGCAAAGTTACGCTATCTCCGATTCCGATACAAATAAAATTAGTTGTAATTAGCGTTGTTTTAACATTAATTTTCTCATTATGCAAGATTATTTCGTGATTTGCTGTCAAAATTACAATAATAACGCAATCTGCTTTCTTTTTGCTATTTCTCTTGCCTGTGATTCCTGTATAAGCCGAAAGGCTATATTAGCTTTTGTTAACATTTAAAAGCGACCCTGATTTTTTTGAATATCGCGGGCCATTTTGAGGTTTTACTTACGATATGAACATTATTGCCTGAGAGACTCTTATAGAATAAACAGATTAATTAAGTAACGGATTATGGAGATAAATCATTTGTTTGATCTTAAAGATAAGGTCGCGATAGTTACGGGCGGTGGCGACGGAATAGGCCGCGAGTGCTGTGAGATACTTGCTGCGGCCGGCGCTTCGGTCGTTGTGAGCGATATCAATGAGAGTAAGGCAAAATGTGTGGCCGATCATATCGATGCGCAAGGCGGCCGGGCCATTTCGGTAAAGTGCGATGTGTTTGATGACTCGGATCTGCGGAATCTCATAGAGACCGCTGTCACGGAATTCGGCACGGTAAACATTCTTGTCAACAATGCCGGTCTTGGAGGAGGGGGACGTGAAAATCCTTTCAAGATCGATCTTGCCTATGTCGAGCGCGTCTATCGCATGAATGTGTTCGTTCCGTGGCGTCTCTGTCAGCTCGCCGTGCCTGAAATGGGGAAGTCGGGCTACGGAAGCATCATCAACATCACCTCCATCGGGTCTATTAACCGAGAAGCCAACATGGGCATCTATTCCTCGTCGAAAGCCGCACTTAATCATCTTGCCGCTAATCTCGCATACGATTTCGGCCCTTATGGCGTCAGGATAAACAATGTGGGTCCCGGTGCAACGAGAACTGCCGCCCTCGCTTCAGTGCTGACCCCCGAAATGCAGGCAAGAATGCTTGGTAATACGCCGATCCACCGTCTGGGAGAAGTGTCCGACATCGCCCAGGCCGTGCTGTTTCTGGCATCGCCTGCGTCATCGTGGATCAGCGGACAGGTTTTGTTCGTTAACGGCGGAGGACTTCAGACAATCAGTTGACAGGCTGTATATATAAAAAAATTGATTGTCTCGCGACAACCAACCTTAGTTAACCTTAAATCTAATACCATGAAAAACACAATGCAAAGGTAGGCAGTTTGGCAAAACCGTACAAGAGAAATGTAGAGAAAAACGTTTTATTTTAACATTAATTTAATCAATATGTCTGCTATTATGTTGTTTTGACTTCGTTTTTCAGTCACAAACGGCTTTTTGCTTGCTTTTTGTCAGAAATAAAATCGACAGGACGCCTATCCTGAACACACCTTGTTTCGCATTTGTTAACAATAACTGATTCTCTCTCTGAAAAACGTTGAATACCAAGACCGTGTCGTGCCAATCCTTATGCTTGGAACGATAATAAAAAGAGCGCCTTCGCTGACATCACGTCGCTAAGGCGCCTAAGGGAATATAGAATTGGGGAATGTTAGTCAATGAGTGAGTGTCCTGTCATTTCCTTTGGCTGAGGAAGACCCATTATTGACAGGATTGTGGGAGCGACGTCAGCGAGTTTACCCGGCTCAACGTGGGCATCTTTGTTTTCTGTAACGTAGATGCAGGGAACGGGATTGAGGGAATGGGCTGTGTTGGGCGTTCCGTCGGGGTTGATTGCATTGTCGGCGTTGCCGTGGTCGGCAATTATGATCACTTCGTAGTCAGCTTCCTTGGCGGCCTCGACGGTTTTCTCGACGCATTTGTCAACGGCTTTGACCGCTTTTTCGATAGCTTCGTAAACGCCGGTGTGGCCAACCATATCACCGTTGGCATAGTTGACGACGATGAAGTCGAATTCTTTCGAGCGGATGGCGTCGCAGAGTTTGTCGCATACCTCGTAGGCGCTCATTTCCGGCTGAAGGTCGTAGGTGGCGACTTTGGGCGAAGCCACGAGGATACGCTCCTCGCCTTCGTAGGGCTGTTCGCGACCTCCGTTGAAGAAGAATGTCACGTGGGCATATTTCTCGGTTTCAGCGATGTGGAGCTGCTTTTTGTCAAGAGATGAAAGATACTCTCCGAGCGTGTTGTCAACATTCTCTTTGTTGAAAAGGATGTGGACGCCCGTGAAAGAAGCATCGTAGGGAGTCATGCAGTAATATTGCAGACCGGGGATGACTTTCATGTCGGCTTCGGGGATATCGTGCTGGGTCAGAGCTATTGTAAGCTCCTTGGCGCGGTCGTTGCGGTAGTTGAAGAAAATGACTGCGTCATTCTCTTTGATGGTTCCGTCAACGGTTGCGTTGTTTATCGGTTTGATGAATTCGTCGGTGACATCCTCGTCATAGCTTTCCTGCATGGCGGCCACCATGTCAGTGGCCTGTTTTCCTTCGCCTTTGACAAGAAGATCGTAGGCTATTTTCACGCGCTCCCAGCGTTTGTCGCGGTCCATAGCGTAGTATCGGCCGATAATCGACGCGATTGTGCCGGCGCTTTTGGCGCAATGGGCCTGGACTTCCTCAATGAAGCCTTTGCCGGAATGGGGATCGGTGTCACGGCCGTCCATGAAGCAGTGGATATAGACTTTCTCGAGGCCATAGTGCTTGGCTATGTCGCAGAGAGCGAAGAGATGGTCGAGCGAAGAGTGGACGCCTCCGTTGGAGGTGAGGCCCATGAAGTGGATCGCATTGCCTGACTTCTTGGCGTAGGAGAAAGCATTTACGATTTCAGGATTCTCGAGAATTGAACCGTCAGCGCAGGCTTTGTTTATTTTAACCAGATCCTGATAAACCACACGACCGGCACCTATATTAAGGTGTCCGACTTCGGAGTTACCCATCTGACCGTCGGGCAGACCGACGTTTTCGCCACTTGCCTGAAGTTCTGAGTGGGGATATTTAGCAAGAAGAGAGTCCCAGTAGGGGGTAGGAGTGGAGTAAATGACGTCGCTTTTGGAATGGTTGCCGATGCCCCATCCGTCAAGTATCATTAACAAAGCTTTTTTTGCCATGGCTGTTATATTTTTGTAATTCGACTGCAAATTTAATCAAATTTTATTACCTTTGCGCCAAAATCAGAAAAAATTATGTTGCGTAAAATATTTTCTTTAATGGTAGTTGCGGTGGCTGTAAGCTGCCCGTTTGTTTCTAACGCCCAGTTCCGCTACGGACCCATGATCGGCGGCGATATGAGTAATTTGAAATTCAAGCAGGATCTCATAAATATCGACAAAACCTTCGGGCCTTCGGCAGGTATAGTGGCCGAGATGATGTTTCCCGGCATAGGTTTCGGAGTGGATTTCGGCCTTTACTATGAACAGCGTGGCGCGAAGCTCGATCTTGGCTCCCGCGAAATGTGGGCCTCGCAGGGCTACGGAAACGAGCGTTCCTATCTCCACTATGCTGTCATACCGTTCCATCTCCGCTATAAATACACCCGAATGAACGGATTTGAGGATACTTTGGCTCCGTTTGCTTTCGTCGGTCCTTCGATCGGTATTCTCGTCGCTCACAGCAAACTCGACTGTATGAAATATCCTTTCGGTGAACTCGGAATGGATTTCGGCCTGGGTCTGGAACTCAAACACAATTGGCAGGTCTCGGCAAGCTACACGATGGGGCTTACGTATGCCATCAAGGACAAGACGCTTACCAATTTCTCGGCGCGCAATTCCTCATGGAATGTCCGCGTAGCCTATCTCTTCTGAAAAAGAATTTGCTAATACCCATACGGATTCCCGGCGGGATGTGTAGCTGGCGATTCATGACACGTGCAAGAATCGCGAAATATTTTTTATTTAGAAATGAGATGTATAACCGGCTCGTAAAAAATAAACAAATATAATCATATTGAAAAATGTGCATGACATTTAAATTAATGATAGCATTCTTTTTGGCAATGCTGTCATGTTTTAGTTCTACAGCCGGTAGAAACTATGTGCCTTCCGAAATTCAGACGGAAATTGATGCCGGACGTGGAGGTAAGTCCAATTTGTATATTGTCACTTCGCGTGACGCTGTTGAAGGAGTGATAGTGAACGCACGGATGAAAACTACCCCTGTTACTTTTCAGCCGGGTGATACGCTTTATGTCACTGAGAAAAACTTAAGTCCAGACAGAAACGGAGTTTTAGATGAGTCAGCCTCTCTTGTAATTCTTTCATTGTCAGATAAAAAGATTGCTTTAGTTCCATCGAAAGCGTTGACAAATATATATGACGCAGAGGAATTTCTGGCTGACCGTCAGGAATCTGACGCGAATACTGCGGCCCGCGATGAAGTTGTAGAAATGATTTCGGGTGACAACAGCTTCCCGTTCTCAGCCGTTACTGCCATAATTGTAATTTTGCTGCTTTGTATATTTACGGAATTAGGTCTGCACTTTGCAAATCGGATGCTTGCAAATGCAACTGATCATATTGACATAAGACTTTTCCGCATATATGTTTTCACGGCTGCTGTTTTAATGATAGCCCTTTTTGCGTTTCAATTCGAATTGTTTTATAACGGTCAGAAGGTATTGAGCGACTGGTTCAAAGGAGATATTCGGCATGGAAATACTTTTATCAATATGCTGCTGTTAGTCGTCAAGGGATTTGGAATGTTTATTGTGGTTATATGGGAATTTGCAATGTTTTTTCGATTATTGGGACGCATGTCCATTCTTGCTGAAGGGAGAAGCAGTTTCGCGATATCAATAATACTATGGATGCTGACGATAGCAGCGGAGATTGTCGCAACATTCTTCTTCCCGAAACATATCCTGACAGTTGCTTATATTTCACTGGCGCTTATCGGCGCTGATTGCATGTGGACGGTATTCTCTTTTCGGAAATCAATGAGCATGATGGTGCTTAGCTTTATTCTGTGTATTTTTTCCGCAGTCTCCCTCACCGTTACTCTTGCTAACGTGATGACCGTAATGGTATGGATTGTAATTGCATTTTTTGTATTCTATTTGTTCCATTTCGGCTTCACTCCGCCCCAAATTATTGGAGTAGCCACAAACAGAATGGGGCATGTTATAGGCCATGTTTATAGCGACGGCCGAATAAGTTTTATTGGGGGAGGAAGCGCTGATGTCAGTGAAGTTTCCAATAAAGTAGAGGTAAAAGAATAAAGACTATCTCTCGATAAATAAAGAAAAAAGCTGCGCTGAGAGTTGATTACAGCGCAGCTTTTTTGTGGGGATGATGCGAATGGAGGATTATTTACCCATTTCAAAGACAAGTTCGCCGCCTTTCATAAGTTCGTCGTGCATGATATACATCTTGTCGTAGGGCTTGCCGTTAAGGGTTACTTTACGGATATATTTGTTTTCCGGTGAGTTGTTGAGAGCCTTCACAGTGAATTTGCCGGCAGGAACTTCGATTTCGGCAACGTCGAAAATCGGGGCGCCGAACCAGTATCGGCCGCTCGCGGGCTCGACCTGATAGAAACCGAGAGACGAGAGGATGTACCAAGCCGACATCTGTCCGGCATCTTCATTACCGGCGAGTCCGTCGGGATTTATGGTGTAGAATTCGTCAAGCACCTGACGTACACGGTCGGCTGCCTTGTCAGGTTCTCCGAGCATTGTGTAGAAATAGATGGCGTGGTGTGAGGGTTCGTTTCCGTGGGCATATTGGCCGATTAGACCGGAAATGTCGGGAGACACGTCTTCGCCACGCAGCTCGGATGAAGTGTTGAAAAGGAGGTCGAGTTTTTTCAGCGTTTCTTCACGCGACCCGAAGAGATTCACAAGGCCGTCAAGATCCTGGGGAACGAGCCAGGTGTATTGCCAGGCATTTCCTTCGCAGTAGTCGTCGGCGCGGTGGTTGGCGGAGTTAGGATCGAAGGGAGTGCGCATGGAGCCGTCGGCCATTTTTCCGCGCACAAAACCTGTGGTCGGATCGAAATAGTTACGGTAGGAGTGGCTGCGTTCAGTGAATTTGCGGACGTTGGCTGTGTCACCCATCGCCTCGGCCGCGCGGGCGATAGCGCCGTCGGCTATGGCATATTCCATGTCGAACGCGATGCTCTCGACCATCTTGTCGGAGGGAATGTAACCGTATTGTTCGCGGAGGGCACCGCCGCGGGCAGTATCGGCGGCAGTTTTCAGAAGCGCCTTGTACGCTTTCCGGCGATCGATTCCGGGTTGATTCTTCACGATGGCGTCGGCCACGGGAATAATGCCCGGATTACCTACCATGCAGTTAGTCTCATTGCCCCAGAGGTGCCAGACGGGAAGACGTCCCTGTTCGTCGGCTATTGCAACCATGTTGTTTATCATGTCCTTGTTGCGGTCAGGGTTGATGATGCTCAGAAGCGGCATCTCTGCGCGGTACGTGTCCCAGAGGGAATAGATGGTGTAGGCGGTCATATCGGGATTGTGATAGACTTTGTCGTCGGCACCGCGGTAATATCCGTTGACATCGGAGAATGTGGCCGGGACAATCATTGAATGATACATGGCCGTGTAGAATTTGGTCAGGTCGTTCTGATTGTCGGTTTTCACTTTGATTCGGGCGAGTTCGCGGTTCCATTCTTTAGAAGCCTTGTCAACGGTCGAGTCGAAATCCCATCCGGGCATTTCGGCATTGAGGTTGGCGGCAGCCCCTTCGATCGAGACCGGAGAGATCGCTACTTTCACCAGAATCTGTTCGCCTTCTTTGGTCTTGCCGAAATTCACTCTGCCATACATGTCTTTCGGGCCTTTCAGTTCGAAGGATTTGAACGGGCGGGAGAATTCGGCAACGAAATAAACGCGCTGATTGTTGGCCCAGCCTTTGGAGTAGCGGTAGCCTTCGATGCGGTTATTGCCGACGGCTTTCATTTCAGTGCCGGTCGTGGAGTCCCAGCAACCGCCATTCTGAAGGTCAATCACGATGGCGGCGTCTTTACCTTTGGGGAAAGTGTAGCGATGGACGCCGACGCGGTTTGTCGCGGTAAGTTCGGCCAGAATTCCGTTGCGGGTCAGGGGAACGGAATAATAACCAGGCACGGATACCTGCTTGGAGCGCTCGGCATAGCTCCACAGACCGGAACCGGGCTGATCTTCAGTGCCTCTGGCATAGGTCACGTCGCCCATGACCGGCATTAAGGTTACGTCGAACAGATCGCCTATGCCGGTTCCTTCGAGATGGGTGTGGGAGAAACCGATAACTGTAGAGTCGCTGTCATGGTAGCCTGAACACCAGTCCCATGTGGTGGGAATTGAAGTGGGGCCTAACTGGACCATGCCGAAGGGTACACTGGCGCCCATGAAAACATGGCCGTGACCTCCGGTGCCTATGCTCGTATCGACATAGTCGGTCAACAGCTCCTGTTCCTGCGCTGAGATCGGTGACGCGGCCAGCAGAGCTGCAAGCGGAATAATGTTGAGTATCTTCATTTCTATGATATATGTTTTGATTAGTTATGTCTGTCGGTCAGAGTGAAATCAAGAGTCTTGCCCTTGATGAGCTCGTCGTGGCTGATGCGGTAGCCTTTGAGCGGTTTGCCGCCGAGGGTGATGGATTTCACGTAAATGTCCTGCGGAGTGCGGTGAGGAGCGTTGATGGTGATTGTCCCGGCCGGATTGTCGATCTCTATTTTGTCGAAAATCGGTGAGGTGAGGGTATAATAAGGTTCGCCGGGACAGTCGGGATAGAATCCCATCATGGTGAATATGGCCCATGCCGACATGGTCCCTGTGTCGTCATTGCCCGGAATTCCGTCAGGCTTTGTCGTGAAATATTTCCTGACGAGACGGTTGGTCTGCTCCTGTGTGCGCCATTCCTCGCCTTTGAAACGGCTGAATAGATAGGGATAGGCAATGTCAGGCTCGTTGGCCGGGTCATACAGCGCCGAGTCCATGACCATCTGGAGTTTGTTGACGAATTTTCTGTTGCCGCCCATCAGTTTTGCAAGTCCTTCCACATCGTGGGGTACGAAGAAGGTATAGTTCCATGCCGAACCTTCGTGGAATCCGGGGACGGGCTCGAAATTCTCGCCCTGGCGCGGATTGAACGGAGTCAGGAACGAGCCGTCCTGATTTATGGGCCGCAGTGTTCCGCTCTCTTTCGAGTAATAGTTGCGGTAGCCTGAAGCGCGTTTTGAGAGTTCTTTGGCGAATTCTTTGTCACCACGCTCGGCAGCAAGCCAGGCGAGGGCGTTGTCGGCAACATAATATTCAAGCGCATGGCTGACGGAGTTGTCGCCGGAGTTGTCACCTTGGTGCGTTCCGAGCGGAATATAGCCTTTCTCGATGTAGGGGTCGATGTCGGGTCGCATAGGGTTATCTTTGCCCGGAGTGGTGGCCGAACGGACCATGGCCTTGTATGCGGCATCCATGTCGAAGTCGCGCAAACCTTTGCGCCATGTGTCGATGATCACAGGGATTGCGGGATCGCCTTCCATAGTGAAAGTCTCGCGGCTGTAAAGCTCCCATTTCGGAAGCCAGCCCCATTCCTTCGACATATCGACCATGGAGCGCACCATGTCGAGCTGCCGCTCCGGATAGACGAGCGTCATCAGCTGGTGGAAGTTGCGGTAAGTGTCCCAAAGGGAGAAAACGGTGTAGCGTTCGCCGTCATAATCGACTGTGCGGTTGCCCCAGCCTTCCATCATGGGATATTGTCCGTTGACGTCCGAAAGTACGTTTGGATGAATCAGAGTGTGGTAGAGGGCGGTGTAGAATACCTCGCGCTTGTCGCGGGTGCCCCCGGTCACGCGTATGCGTCCGAGATCGGCGTTCCATGTGTCGTGGGCTTTGGCGCGAATCTGGTCGAAAGTCATCGAAGCCTGTTCCTTGTCGAGATTCTCGCGGGCGTTGTCGCAGGAAACGAACGAGACTCCGAGGCGGATCTCGACCTGTTCACCGGGCGCGAGATTGTCGTAGGTCCACCATGCGCCGATGTCGTCGCCTGAAATTTCACGGGCGAAGCGGGTGTAGATCTTATATTGGCCGCTGTCCTTTGTCCATTCCTTCTCGACGCCGGTCATTTCCGGCTGCATTTTCCAGAAACCTGTGGCAGAAGCGGGTTTGCTGACACGCATGACGAAGTAGATGGGGAACACGGCCTGGGAATTGTAGCAGAAGGTACCCATCAGTTTGGAGCCTTCGATTTCCGTTGGGCTCACGCGGCGCACGGTGGCTCCGCTTTCATTGGTCAGGCCCTCTCCGAGATTGATGACGAGGTTCCCTTTGCCACCCGGAAATGTGTAGCGTTCGGCGGCGGTGCGTTTAGTCGCAGTCACCTCGGTCAGGATGTCGTATTTCGTGAGGCGGTTGGAGAAATATCCGGGCATCGCTTTTTCCTCAACGTATGCCGAGCCGTATTTCTTGTAGTCCGGTTCGAGATCGCCGGTTGTCGCCATGGTCAGCAGTGAAGAGAGTTCGGGACAGCCGACACCGCTCAGCGCCACGTGGGCGTAGCCGGTGAAAAACTTGTTGTTGAACTCGTATGGGGTTGACCACCAGCGTGAGTCTTTGTCATAGAGATTGGTGTCAGAACCCATTACGTTGAAAGGAACCACAGCCATCATTCCGTTAGGACACACGGCACCCGGATTGGTAGTGCCGAAATTGGTAGTGCCGATGAACGGATTTACGTAGGCTGCATAGTCTTCTGCCGCGAAGGCTGCGCCGGATATGGCGAACGCAAGGGCGGACACTGACAGCGTTTTTTTCAGAAAGTTCATATCGGGGGTATTAGTTACAGGATTGTTTTGGTTATAATTCACAAAGTTAGTAAAAATCCGCGACATTCCGTGTATGATATGAATGTCATTCACAATAATTTGCAAAAACATTTCCTATTCTTTGCCAATATGAGGATTTTTATTTAAATTTGCTTGTCAGCCTCGTGCTGTCTTTCTAACAACCGGAATTCAAATCCTTAAATAACTTACAATATGGAAAATAACGATGAACTCTTGAAGTCAGTAATTGCCAAGGCCGAGAAATGGCTTGGCGAAGGCTACGATGCCGAAACCCGCGCAGAGGTTAAGCGGATGCTTGACAATCCTGACAAAACCGAGCTTATAGACTCTTTCTATCGCGATCTTGAATTCGGAACGGGCGGTCTCCGCGGAATCATGGGTGCCGGCTCGAACCGCATGAATATATACACTGTCGGCGCAGCCACCCAGGGTCTGGCAAATTATCTGAAGGAGGCTTTTGCCGATCTTCCCGAGATCAAGGTTGCTGTTGGCCACGACGTACGCAACAATTCCCGCAAATTCGCTGAAATAGTTGCCGCTATCTTCTCGGCAAACGGAATCAAGGCATATCTCTTCGACAGTTTCCGCCCCACTCCCGAACTATCGTTCGCCATCCGTCACCTCGGATGCCAGAGCGGTGTCAATATAACCGCTTCCCACAACCCCAAAGAATATAACGGCTACAAGGCTTACTGGGAAGACGGCGCCCAGATCATCAATCCCCACGATGTCAACATCATCGACCATGTGAACCGCATCAGCGGAGTGGAAGAGATCAAGTTCACCGCCAACCCCGACAAAATCCAGATCATCGGCAAGGAGATCGACGATGCGTTCCTCGCCGAGATCAAAGGCCTTTCCCTCAGCCCCGAGGCTATCGCTAAACATCGCGATCTGAAGATTGTCTATACGCCTATCCACGGAACAGGTGTCTATCTCATTCCTCAGAGCCTCAAGAACTACGGTTTCGAGAACATCATCCATGTTCCCGAACAGGACGTGACTTCCGGTGATTTCCCGACAGTAGAGTCGCCCAATCCTGAAAACGCTCCCGCAATGGCTATGGCCATAGCCAAGGCCAAGGAAGTGGGCGCTGATCTCGTGATGGCTTCCGACCCCGACGCTGACCGTATCGGTGTCGTTCTCCGTGACAAGAAGGGCGAATACGTGCTTATCAACGGCAACCAGATCGTGATGATCCTTCTGAACTACATCATGACTCGCAATGCCGAACTCGGACGTCTGACCGGTAAGGAATATATCGTCAAGACAATCGTGACCACCGAGACTATCAAGTCGATCGCTGACAAGAACAACATCACCATGTATGACTGCTACACCGGCTTCAAATGGATCGCAGCTGTCATTGCCGCCAACGAAGGCAAAGCCCGTTATCTCGGCGGAGGCGAAGAGAGCTACGGTTTCCTCGCTGAAGATTTCTGCCGCGACAAGGACGCCGTTTCGGCCATCTCTCTTATGGCCGAGGCTCTTGCCTGGGCAAAGGAAAAAGGAATGGACTTCCTCGAAATGCTTCAGGACATCTACATGAAGTATGGCTACTCGCATGAGAAGGGTATATCGGTCGTACGCACCGGTAAAGCCGGCGCCGAAGAGATCCAGGCCATGATGAAGGAATTCCGCGCCAATCCTCCGAAAGAACTTGGCGGAAGCCCTGTCGCTGTCATCAAGGACTACGATTCCCTGACTCTGACAAATGTGGCCGAGGGAACTACTGAAAAGATGGATATGCCCGTCTTCTCAAATGTTCTCCAATACTTCACCGCCGACGGAACGAAAGTCTCAATCCGTCCTTCAGGAACCGAACCGAAGATCAAGTTCTACATCGAAGTGCATGACAAGATGGCTTCTGCCGACGATTATGACGCAGCCAACGAGCGCGCCGACAAGAAGATCGAGGCAGTCAAGAAAGATCTCGGCATCTGATCGCTGACGGCTGAATGAAATAAACCTCCGGGTGAAATCAGAATCACCCGGAGGTTTTATTTTGTCTGAAATTCTGAAAGATTCAGAAGGAGGCGACGGTGCGGCGGATGGCGCAGAGCTTTTCCAGAAGGGCCGGGAGTTGCTCGAGGGGCAGCATGTTGGCTCCGTCGCTTTTCGCGTTTGCGGGATCGGGATGCGTTTCGAGGAAGAGTCCGTCAACACCCACTGCTATACCCGCGCGGGCTATGGTCTCTATCATCTCGGGCTGTCCGCCGGTGACACCCCTGGACTGGTTCGGCTGCTGCAGGGAGTGGGTGGCATCGAGTATGACGGGACAGCCGAATGACTGCATTTCGGGAATTCCGCGGTAATCCACAATCAGATCGTGATAGCCGAAGCTGACGCCGCGTTCGGTGACGGCTACTTTCATGTTGCCGCAGTCGCGCACTTTCTGAACGGCGAACTGCATGGCTTCAGGCGAGAGGAACTGGCCCTTCTTGATGTTGACGGTCTTTCCGGTGCGGGCGGCCGCTACAAGGAGATCGGTCTGACGGCAAAGAAAAGCGGGAATCTGGAGGACATCGACAAATTCCGCAGCCATGTCGGCCTCGGCGGGAGAATGAATGTCGGTTACCACGGGACATCCGAAAGTTTCGCGGACTTTGGCGAGTATCTTCAGAGCCTCGATGTCGCCTATGCCCGTGAACGAGTCGAGACGCGAACGGTTGGCTTTGCGATATGATCCTTTGAATATATAGGGAATATTCAGACGGTCAGTAGTTTTGACAATCTGCTCGGCGATATCGAGAGCCATTTTTTCGCCTTCGATCACGCAGGGACCGGCAAGAAGAAAAAAATTGTCGGATTTGGAAAGAGAGTGGATGATATTCTGGTTCATAATGATTTGATTTGATCACAGATGTGGAATGTGTCGCAGCCTACAAGGGCAGCAGTCTCAGTGCGAAGTCGGTTATCTCCGAGACTCACGGGGTTCCATCCGGCCTCAAGGGCGCTTTCGATCTCCTCTGGAGCGAAATCGCCTTCGGGTCCTATCATGAGGGCTACATCGGTCAGCGGAATGTATTCGCGTGAGAGCAGACGTCTTTCGAGAGAGTCGTCGCAATGTGCGATGAAGCGCTGCCGGGAGTCACATTCGGCAATGAAGCGGCTCACGGGGGTCATAGCGTCAATCCGTGGAAGAACGGCTTTCAGCGACTGTTTCATGGCGGAGACAGCAATCTTTTCAAGACGCTCGACTTTGATTTCCTTGCGTTCGGAGCGTCGGCCCAGCAGAGGCACTATGCGGTTGACTCCTATTTCGGTGAGTTTTTCCACCAGCCACTCCATGCGGTCGATGTGTTTTGTCGGCGCCACGGCTATTGTAATCGATTGCGGCCACGAAAGGGGCATCGCTTCCACACGGTCGATGACAACGGACGCATGCTTGGGATGAGCGGCCGCAATACGGCAGATGAAGCGATGGCCTCGCCCGTCGATAACGGCGATTTCCTCACCTTCCTTCATGCGGAGAACCCTGATGGCATGTTGGGAATCGCTTTCGGGAAGTGTCAGGGTCTGTTCAATGTCGGGGGCGTAGAAAAGAATCATATCTTGGCGTCTATATATCCGTCAGGTTCCTCTCCCAGATTGACGACATTGTCGCGGTCAGCCGAAGGCTTGTCTTTCTTATCCTTGAAAAGAATCCAGAAAAGCACGGCTACCACTAGGGCGTATGCGGCGAAAATATACCAGACCGATGTCCAGTCGCCTACCTGAAACGACATTTCCTTACCGTCGATCACGAACGATTCCCAGTGGCAGAAATGGTTGACAACGGCTCCGGCGGCAAGAGTGCCTATAGTGGCTCCGAGGCCGTTTGTCATCAGCATGAAGAGTCCCTGGGCTGAAGCTTTGGTCGAGGGATCGCATTTCTGGTCAACGTAAAGGCCTCCGGAAACATTGAAGAAGTCGAAGGCCACACCATAGACTATGCAGGAGAGAATGAAAAGTATCACACCGGGGAACGCGGGAGCGCCGAGGCCGAAAAGACCGAACCGGAGGACCCATGCCGTCATGGCTATCATCATGACGGTCTTGATGCCGTAACGCTTCAGAAAGAAGGGAATCAGAAGTATGCAGAGCGCTTCCGAGATCTGGGAAATGGAAACGAGCATGGTAGAGTTGGTGGCGGCGAAACTGCTCTTGACAACCGGGTCAGTGAAACTCTGGAAATGGGTCAGGAACGGCCCGGCAAAACCGTTGGTAATCTGCAGCGACATGCCGAGCAGCATAGAGAAGACGAAAAACAGAGCCATCTGGCGGTTCTTGAACAATCTGAAAGCGTTGAGCCCCAGAGATTCCGACAGAGTCTGCTTCTTTCCTTTGACAATCGGACAGGCAGGCAGTGTCATGCAGTAGAGGAACATGATCACGCTCAATATTCCCGACACGAGGAACTGCATGTAGGTATATTGGAATTTCGAGGGGTCAGGCGCGAGAGTGAATCCGAAGGAACCGTTGGAGAAGGTGGCGCAGTTGACAAACCACATGGTAATGATGAACCCGACGGTTCCGAGCACGCGGATGGGAGGAAAGTCCTTGACAGTGTCAAGTCCGTTACGCTTCAGTGTGGTGAAGGCGGTGGTGTTGGAGAGCGCGAGCGTCGGCATGTAGAAGGCTACACTCAGGGTATAGATGGCAATGAAAAGAGTCTTGTCAGGCTGCGGGGATGTCAGTCCTATGTAGAAGAGACCGATCATGGAGAGACCCGCTATAAGATGGCATATTCCGAGAAGCCGCTGCGGCTGGATCAGTTTGTCGGCTATGATTCCCATGATCGTGGGCATGAAGATTGAAACGATGCCCTGGATGGCATAGAACCACGCTATTTCGGTTCCCATTCCGGCTTTGCCGAGGTAATTGCCCATACAGGTCAGATAGGCGCCCCATACGGCGAATTCCAGAAAGTTCATTGTGGCCAGTTTGGCTTTTACTGCTGACATAGCTCTTTAAGGATGTGACTGGTTTATTTTTGTTTACGTTTTATAATCTCGTTGACGCGTGCAGCTTCTTCGTAGTTTTCCTGTTCGATCAGCCGGGCGAGAAGTTTCTGCAGTTCCTCGACGGTGTAGTTTTCGATTTTCGGAGCGGGCTCGCCGTCGGCGATGTCATCCTCTTCTTCAACGAAGACCGGTGCATCGGCTGCGGCCGCCTCGTCCTCGTCCTCCTGAGAGCTTTCCTCGAGAAGGAATCCTGTTTCCTCGAGAATTTCCGGAGTGGTGAAAATAGGCGCGCCTGTGCGCATCGCTATGGCTATGGCGTCGGAAGTGCGTGAATCGATGACTATCGTGCGTTCATCGTCGGAAAATGTGAGTTCTGAAGAAAAGATGCCGTCTTCAAAACGATAGATGAAAACCTCGCGCAATTTGATGCCGAAAGCATGTGCGAAACTGACAAAGAGGTCATGGGTCATAGGGCGTGGCGGAGTAATGCTTTCCATTCTCAGCGCGATGGACTGGGCTTCAGCCGCGCCTATGACGACCGGTATCCTGTAAGGACCGCCTATCTGGGCGAGAATCAGAGCGTAGGCTCCTGACTGTATCTGCGAATAGGAAATTCCGAGTACCTTTAGGCGGATTCTGTCTTTATTCATGGTCGAGGGGGGTGATGAGCGGATTTCGGTTATGGTTTTATTTCCCGGCCGGTTATTATGCCGCTGCCGTAGCATAGGCGGCGGTCAGGGGAATATATGGAAGTGAACTGGCCCGGTGCTATGCCCTGGATCCGCGTGTCGCTTTCTATGACATATTCCCTGTCGGCGATCCTGGTGAGCCTTCCGGCTATGAATTCGGGGGAGTGGCGGTTCTTGAACGCGATTTCCGCGGACTGACATTTCTCAGCCCAAGGATCGAGGGTTATCCAGTGCATCTCGTCGAGGTGGATGGTGTGGCCATACTGTTTTTCCGTGTCGTAGCCGCGCGAGACATAGATGACATTGTCGGGGATGCACTTCTTCACGACATACCACGGGCCGCCGCTGAGCCCGAGGCCTTTGCGCTGGCCTATGGTATGAAACCAGTAGCCGCGGTGCTCTCCGAGTTTCTTTCCGGTCTCTATTTCCACGATAGCTCCGGGCTTTTCACCCAGATGGCGGCGGATGAAATCGTTGTAGTTGATTTTCCCGAGAAAGCATATTCCCTGGCTGTCGCGGCGGTAGGCGTTGGGCATGTTGACTTCGCGGGCTATGCGGCGCACTTCCGATTTCGGCAGGTCGCCTATCGGAAACATCAGATGGCTCAGCTGGCCGTAGGTGATTCTCGAGAGAAAATCCGTCTGGTCCTTGACGGGATCGGGAGCCGTGGCAAGAAAAATCTTTCCGTCGATCTCTGCAGTTGACGCATAATGTCCGGTCGCCGTCTTGTCGAATTCATGGCCCCAGCGCTGCTCGAAGAATCCGAATTTTATCATGCGGTTGCACATCACGTCGGGGTTCGGCGTCAGGCCCTGTTTGACGGTGTCGAGAGCATATTGCATCACGTTGTCCCAGTATTCCTGATGGAGCGACACCTCAGTCAGCGGCAATCCGTAGCGTCGCGCTATGAGCGAACACATTTCAAGATCCTCTTCCGCCGAGCAGTCTCCTTCGCCGTTGTCAAGACCTATGCGTATGTAGAAGAGGCTGACGTCATGGCCCTGTTCCACGAGTCTGTGGACCGCCACCGCGCTGTCAACGCCTCCCGAAATCAATGCGGCTATTCTCATGTTCAGACTTCTTCAAGCTCTTCTTTCTCGTCAAGTTTCTGCCGAGAGATTATAAACAGGGAGATGAAATAATCCACGGAAATTTTACCGGGACCTGCCAGCAGGATGAAGAGAAAGATGCCGATAAACATTATGGGGAGATAGCCGGGCAGAGGCGAATCGATCGCCCAGGAGGCAGTGGGAAATGAATCCGGGTTATGCAGAAGATATAGCTCGGAGGCAATCATTGATATTATGGGCGGAATCGTCGCAATCCTGGTCAGGAATCCCACCATTATGAGAAGCGAGCATATAAGCTCGATGCATATCATTATGGTCAGAGTTGTGACAGGCGACATGCCCAGTATTGCCGGGAAAGATGAGGAAAGCTCATTGTAGTGGACGAGATGGCGAATGCCGAACTGCATGAACATGACGCCGACGAACAGGCGCATGAAAAGCCGGGCCATGTTCGTGTAGGAAAAACCTGAAAACCTCAGATAGAGGCGCGTCAGTGACTGTTGAAACTTTCTCATCTGTAGAATCAGTTGGTGGTTTGCTGGGTTTTGTTACGGGGAATCCTGATAAGTTGCATAACGTTCAGGACCGGCTCAAGTTCATTGCCTTTCTTCAGAATCTTTCCCTCGGAATTGATTATGTAGAACATGGGCGACTTGCGGACATCGTAGATTTCCTCTATTCCGGGGGCGAAGCCCGATGTCCATCCTTCGGGCGACGTGAAGCGCTCGCCGTTGTTTTTCGTTGCGATGCAATAGATCTTGAGCATTCCGCTTTTGACGAGTTGCGAGGTCTTGATGTTGGCGTTGAGGCGGGTCTTGGCCAGTTCGGCGTCGGAGTCGCCCGGCACCATGAACATCAGCAGCGTTGCGAACTGTGCGGTGTCGGTGACGAATTTGGTTTTGGCGCCCTGGCTGTCAGTGATGTCAAAGGACGGCGCCATCATCCCTTCCTGGGAATTATGCAGCACGGATGCCTGTTTCTCGTAATATTCCCTGGAGTTTTTGTCGAGTTTCTTGCTCTTGAGGATTCCGTCGATGAAATGAGTGTAAAGCTGTTCGCTCTGGAACTCGGCTGTGTCGGCGTAGATGTTGTTTTCAGCCAGACGGGCTATGAAAAGCATGTCGTCGGGCTTTTTCGAGATTCCGCCGAGGAATTTGTCAACCGATTTGAAGACCACGTCAGCCGAAGCGTAAGGCATGAATGAGATATACATTTTGAAGGCATCTGCCATTTTGTCACGTGACGAGAACGCTTTTTTCAGGTCGCAGAAGTCCCAGTAGTGGGTGACCATGAAATCACAGCGGTTCTGGAAGGAGACTATCGAGTCAGGGATAATCGGCAGTTGGAAAAACTGTTGTGAAACGGCACCGTTGACCTGAGCGGAGGCCGAAATCGATATGACTAAAGTGAGAAATGCTAAAATCGTTTTTTTCATGTTATGATAACTATTGAGGCTGGCAAAATTTTTGCAATTACAAAATTAGCAATATTTGGGGAATAAACCCGCAGGGATAACAAAAAAACTTCAGTTTCGACCCAACCAACTTTCCTCAAAGATTGTTAAATGAATGACACATTGATAAAAACCGTTTTTACACTATATATTTTGAACTATGAATTTCAATAATTTCACCATCAAATCGCAGGAAGCGATTCAGAAAGCATTTGAAATCACCAAAGGCAACGGCAACCAGGCCATTGAACCGGTGCATCTCCTGCAGGGGGTGATGTCGGAGGGCGAAAGCCTTGTCAAATTCATTTTTGCCAAAGTAGGAGCCAACATAAATCTGGTCTCTCAGCAGATCGAACGTGAGATTGCCTCTCTTCCGAAAGTTTCGGGAGGTTCGGAGCCGTATCTGAGCCGATACTCCAACGACGTTCTTCAGCGCGCTCTCGACATCTCGAAAAAAGCGGGCGACGAATATGTCACTCTCGAATCCATTCTTCTGGCAATTTTTGAAGTGAATTCACCCGCTTCGACAATTCTTAAGGATGCCGGCCTCAGCGAGAAGGAACTAAAGAGCGCCATCGAGGAACTCCGAAAAGGGAAGAAGGCCACCGACCAGGGCGCCGAGGATACCTACAACGCTCTCGGAAAATATGCCATTAATCTAAATGAGCGCGCCCGTTCAGGCAAGCTCGACCCCGTCATAGGACGTGACGACGAAATCAGGCGCGTCCTTCAGATTCTCAGCAGGCGAACCAAGAACAACCCTATGCTCATAGGTGAGCCGGGTACCGGTAAGACCGCCATTGCCGAAGGTCTGGCACAGCGCATAGTGCGCGGCGACGTTCCCGAGAACCTGCGCAGCAAACAGATTTTCTCTCTCGACATGGGTGCACTCGTGGCGGGAGCCAAATATAAAGGTGAGTTTGAAGAAAGACTCAAGGCCATTGTCAACGAGGTTACTCAGAGCGACGGCGAAATAATTCTGTTCATTGACGAGATCCACACCCTTGTCGGCGCCGGCAAGGGAGAGGGCGCGATGGACGCCGCCAACATCCTTAAGCCCGCGCTTGCCCGCGGTGAGCTACGGAGCATTGGCGCGACCACTCTTGATGAATACCAGAAATATTTCGAGAAAGACAAAGCTCTCGAGCGCCGTTTCCAGAAGGTGATGGTCAACGAGCCTGACGAGATGAGCGCCATAGCGATCCTTCGCGGACTGAAGGAGCGTTACGAGAACCACCACAAGGTGCGCATCCGCGATGAAGCGATTATTGCGGCCGTGCAGCTTTCCGAGCGTTACATAACCGACCGTTTCCTTCCCGACAAAGCGATTGACCTTGTTGACGAGGCCGCTTCGAAACTCCGTCTCGAAATCGATTCCGTGCCTCAGGCTCTCGATGAGATCACTCGCCGCATAGCCCAGAAGGAGATCGAGCGCGAGGCCATCAAGCGAGAAGGCGACAAGGAAAAGGTGAAGGAGATCGAGAAAGATCTTGCCTCCATGCGCGAGGAAGAGAAGGAATATACGGCCAAGTGGCGCGCCGAAAAAGATCTTATCAACCGGATCCAGCAGAACAAGATCGACATCGAGCAGCTGAATTTCGAGGCTGACCGCGCCGAGCGCGAGGGCGATTATGCCAAGGTTGCCGAAATCCGCTATTCGCGAGTGCAGCAGAAAGAGAAGGAGAACGCCGACATCCAGGAGCAGCTCAAGATGATGCAGGGCGAGAAGGCTCTGATCAAGGAAGAGGTGGATGCCGAGGATATCGCCGACGTCGTTTCGCGCTGGACCGGAATTCCGGTCAACAAGATGGTGCAGAGCGAAAAAGAGAAACTTCTCCATCTTGAAGCCGAGCTTCACAACCGTGTTGTCGGCCAGGAAGAGGCAATCCGTGCAATAGCCGATGCCGTGCGCCGCAGCCGCGCCGGGCTTAACGACCCGCGCCGACCTATCGGATCGTTCATATTCCTCGGCACCACAGGTGTCGGCAAGACCGAACTTGCCAAGGCTCTGGCGGAATATCTGTTCGATGACGAGAACATGATGACCCGTATCGACATGAGCGAGTATCAGGAGAAACACACCGTCAGCCGTCTTGTCGGAGCGCCTCCGGGATATGTCGGCTACGACGAGGGCGGACAGCTGACGGAGGCCGTGCGCCGCAAACCGTATTCGGTCGTGCTTTTCGATGAGATCGAGAAAGCCCATCCCGACGTGTTCAACATTCTTCTCCAGGTTCTCGACGACGGCCGTCTGACCGACAACAAGGGACGTCTGGTCAACTTCAAGAACACCATAATAATCATGACCTCCAATATGGGATCATCCGTGATCCGCGACAATTTCGCGAAGATGACGCCCGAGAACCATGACGAAGTGGTTGAGAAGACAAAGAACGAGGTCCTTGAAATGCTCAAGCAGACCATTCGGCCCGAGTTCCTTAACCGTATCGACGAGACAATCATGTTCACGCCTCTCAACGAAAACGAAATCGAGGAAATCGTCGGCCTTCAGATCCGAAGCATCAAGAAAATGCTTGCGACCAACGGCGTCACTCTCGAAGTGACTCCAGCGGCCCTCCATTATCTTGCCGAGGAAGGCTACGATCCCGAATTCGGTGCCCGTCCCGTCAAGCGAGCCATACATCGTCTCGTGCTCAACCGTCTTTCAAAGGATATTCTTGCTCAGAAAGTCGATAAAGAGCGTCCGATTGTGATTGACGTTAAGGATGACGATCTCGTGTTTGGAAATTAGACGATACATAATTAATTCACAATACAAAAAACCATTTAATATCTTAACCGGCTATGAAGAAATTTTTATTGGCTCTGATGGCTTTGCCTCTGATGATGTCGCTCGCGTCCTGTCATGACGACGATGAGCTGCCCGATGTAAACATTAATGTCACCTACAAGAACGCCGTCGTTGTTGACCATCAGGTGTATGTCGTTCAGGGACAGGAGTTCGGAATCGAATCGATTGTAACCACTGCCGCTCAGGAAGGTAAGAACGCCACTAACGGCGCTGTCAGCTACTGGTTGAACGGCATTCCCGTAGGAACAACCGACGTGCAGCCTTTCGCCATAACGCTTGCACCTGAATGGACTCAGGAAACAGGCTCCTTCTATATCGAGTTCGTGATGCCCGTTTATGAGGAAGGATGCGCTCTCGCAACAGCCTACGCACGCGTTAAAGTGAATGTTGTCGCTTCCGCCGATGACATCCCCTCTCCCTCAGACGGCGAGGCACCGGCCACAGGCCAGACACTGGACCACAAGTTCAATGACAAATAGTTTTCATTTCACTGTCAATAGACAATCTCTCAATCTTGATGAAAGCCCCGGTTCATTCCGGGGCTTTTTTCTTGTAGAAGAGCCTGTTAGGGGTCTGACGGGTCAGACTTAGTCAGACCTGTCCGATTGGTATGAAGAATTTTTTTGCAAAAAAATTTTGAAAGAATAAAAAATGATATTACTTTTGCAGTGTACTAATAAACTAATACACCGATATGCTTAAAATCGAAAATCTCACATTCAGATATTCCCGACGTAAACCGCCGGTGCTGGATGATTTCTCAATGGAAATAGGAAACGGCAGCGTAGTCGGGTTGCTCGGGCCTAACGGCGCGGGCAAATCGACGTTGCTCTATCTGATAGCCGGAGCGCTGACACCCGGTGCCGGCCGCGTGCTTTTCAAGGGTAAAAACACCCGCAAGCGTCAGCCCTCGGTTATTTCCGATATATTCATTGTACCCGAGGAATTTTCTTTGCCTGCTGTCACCATCAGCGAGTTCGTGAAACTCAACGGCGGCTTCTATCCGCGTTTCTCGGCCGAAGATCTCAGCCGTCATCTCGAGACTTTCGAGATAGACCCTTCCCAGAAACTCGGCTCCATGTCGATGGGGCAGAAGAAGAAAGCCTACATGTGTTTCGCACTTGCGTGCAACACCTCGCTGCTTCTGATGGATGAGCCGACAAACGGACTCGACATTCCCGCCAAAAGCACTTTCCGCCGCTTCATCGCATCCAACATGAACGAAGAGCGGACAATCGTCATATCGACCCATCAGGTCCGTGACATCGACAAAATTCTCGACCATGTCATTATCATAGACAACAAGCAGGTGCTTTTTGACCGCTCTGTCAGTGACATAACCGCTAATCTGCGTTTCGTGACCACTAACGATCCGGCCCTGATAACCGCGTCGCTGTTCACGCAGCCCAACGTGGGAGGCGCAAACATCATTCTGCCCAACGATACAGAGGCCGAAACCGACATCAATCTCGAGTCGCTGTTCGGGCTCGCCCTTTCAAATCCTCATCTGTTGAATCTTCAGTTTGAAAAATCCAAGTCATGAAAAAAATAGTTCTGTTACTTTCATCAGCGGCCGTGCTCTCGCTGTCGGCCCGAAAAATCGAGATGCCGAGATATGACAATGCCACGATGACCCATGAGTTCGTCGAATCGGTTGAGCTGACCGATAAAGACGCTGTTTTTGACATCGTCATGGTACATCTGCCCGGCTGGTGGTGCGCACTGGACACTCTGAAACTCCGCGGAGCCGTCACCGGAAAGGATTATCCTCTTATCGGTCTGGAAAACTATACGTTCAAGGAAAAGAAATCGATGCCCGAATCCGGCGTCTGGCGTTTTAAAGCCCGTTTTGCCCCGCTCGACAAGGCCGATTCGATTGTTGATCTGACTGACAATAACGGAATCTACGGTCTGCGACTCTCCTCAAATCCTCCCGCAGGCAAAATCCACACACGCATTCAGGGCACATATCCCGGCAAAGCCAAAGTGCTGATGCTCGAGGAAGATGTGGCCACGCCGAGAGATCCGGCGTTTCGCCGCTGGATCCCGGTCGGCGAGGACGGACATTTCTCCTACGATCTGTATTCCGATTATCCGAAAGCCTTCACCATTACCGAGAAGGACATGCATCTGCGCGGAATGCGCCGCTGGTCGAAGCTGATTTCGGAAGACGCAGTCCTGAATGTGTCTTTCAAGGAGAACGAAGATGGAGACCTCGATCTCCGGGTAGCCGCCCCGGAGGGAAGTCTGTCGCGTCAGTTGAATGATTTCAGAGATTATTTCTCAGAGCTTTGGAAGAACGCGCCGGTGGTTCTTCATCGCGATTCGCTTGAAAAGGCAAAAAAATATTATACTCAGGATTTTTATGATCTCATGGAGCTTGCCGAGAAGAATCCGGAGTTGCGTGACTCTGTGGGAAAGAAGGCTAATGCTCTTTGGGACCAAGGTAAAGCCCGTACCCCCGAAGGGCAGGCGGCCGAGGACGCCGTAGAGCACTTCGGTAAAAACGATTTCAAGAATCTCCAGATCCAGAAGGCTGCCGAACTGAATTCGCTGACCGGACTCTATATTCTGGCCCATGAGTCATGGTATGCCGACGACACCACACCACTGACCGAGGCCTGGCGTTCAGTCTATGCCGACAAGTTCCCCGGTCATCCTTACACCGAACGGCTGAAGCTTCTCTCCGCTACGACCGATCCTGTTCCGGGCAACAAGTTTGTCGATTTCAGCGCGCCCGATCTTGACGGAAAAGTCCATCGCGTCAGCGATCTCGTCAAGGGCCATCCCGCACTTATCGATCTCTGGTCAACATGGTGCATGCCTTGCCGCCGCACTTCCATCTCCATGAAACCCGTCTATGAAAAATATGGTCCGAAAGGCTTCGTGATTGTCGGGGTAGGAGCCGATCAGTCTCTCGACGAGATAAAAGCAGCTGCTGAAAAAGACGATTATCCCTGGCCTGTTCTTGTCGAGGTTGCCGGAGCAAACAACATCTGGGCTAAATATCGCTGCGCCAATGCCGGAGGAACCAGTGTGCTCGTCGATGCCGACGGAAAGATAGTCGCTGTCTATCCAACGGCCGAAGAGGTAGAGAAATATCTTGAAAAATTTTATAACGAATCAAACAAATGAATCAGGTAACCGACAGATTTTCTTTTCCGCGATTCGGAAAAGTGATGAAAAAATATATATCCGAGAACTGGCGTCAGCTTGCCATGGGCGCGGGCCTCGTTTTCGGAGCCATGATAATATGTGAATGTCTTATAGGATTTACCGGTGCCGATTATTATAAAGCCGATTATCTCGATCGATTTCAGGCCGGCGAAAGAATAAACGATCCTCTGTGGTATCAGGTCGAGACAATGTTCTTTTTCATGCTGTTCATCCTGGGCAGTGTCTGCGCCTCGATGATGTTCTCGGGACTCGGGACCAAAGAGAAGCGAATCTATTCGATAATGTTCCCGGCTGATCAGCTTGAGAAATATGCCGTGCGTTTCGTCATCTACGTGCTCATTTTCCCGGTGTTGTATCTGGTGGCTTTCTATGTCGGCGAGCTGGTTCGCATGGGACTTCTGACATGTATGGCCGAATCGACCGACTCTCTCTTTGTCATGCCGATGGATTATATATTCATCTTACAGAATGGAGAACCACATACCTCCAATATCATATCAATTCTGATATTCTTTGCCGTGCAGTCGGCTTTCGCTCTCGGCAGCATCCTTTTCCCGAAAGGTTCTTTTGTCAAGACGTTCGTTCTCGGAGCCGTGATATTATTCCTGTTTTTCCTGGTGGTGACTGGCACGTCAATGGTATTTACGCCGGAAAACAATCGGCCGACCCCGCTTACCAAAGAGCAATTCGAGATAATGATCTCATGTATTTTTTCTGCTATAGTCCTATTCAATTATATAATGGCCTATTATCGCTTCAAGGAGATGGAGGTCATCAACCGCTGGTAAACCGTTATAAATGTATAAATGGATTTTAAAGAAAAAGACCGCGCCATTTATCTGCAGATAGCCGACCGCATCTGCGATGAAGTGCTCTCCGGGGCGCTACGGCCGGGCGAGAGGATACCTTCTGTGCGTTCGTATGCCGCCGCAATTGAGGTCAACGCCAACACCGCAATGCGCGCCTACGATTATCTCTCCGGAATCGAAGTGATTTTCAACCGTCGCGGAATAGGATATTTCGTCAGCGAGAACGCTCCCGAAAAAATCCGCGAGATCAGAAGTCATCGGTTTCTCCGCGAAGACATGCAAGAAGTTTTCCGTCAGCTCGATCTTCTGGAGGTTTCTCCCGAGCGCCTGAAAGAGATGTTTGAAACTTATTTAAATCAGAACAAATGAAAAAGACAACCCGCGCGCTTATCGCGTTTATCATATTCGTCTATGTTGCGGCAGTAATAGTCACAGCTGTTTTCGCCCTCAACGGCAAACCGTACTACTATGATGTCAGAGTCGCTGCGAACGACACACGCACCGTCACCCACCGACTCGACTCCTTCTCATCCGTCACTTTCTGTCAGTATGACGGGACATATTATGGAGGAGAAGATAACGGAATTACTTTCCGTTTCGAGGAAAAAGCCTCGCTTCAGAAACCTGAGATCGTTGTCCCGCAGGCAATCGACGCTTTTGTCAAGGCGTCGGTCAATAATGGAGTTCTTGAACTCGGCACCGATTTCCTTCCCATGCTCGAAGACAGCACTATGCGCACCCACTGCTGGTTCCGTGTCGATGTCAAAGTGCCTGTGACCGTCTATCTCCCTGCCGGGACTTTAGCCTCGCTGACCGTTCCGGAGGTCTGCGATAATATCCGATTCAATATCGTTGGCCTTACAGCGAAATCTTTTGCCTATAACGGTTTACGCGACGTGACGTTTTCCGGTTGCCGTATCGACACTCTCTGTAACTCCGGGGGCTTTCCCGACAGCCTCGATCTGAATGGGTCGGAACGCGATTACGGCACCTTCTCCGTCATGATGGAAAAGAATACGGAGGTAAAGGATATGATAGTGCGGAGAAACCCCTCGAAACTCGTGCTGAAGACTGATTCCGTATCTTCTGTAGGACTCCTGATTCGAGAGGTCGGCTATGACCGTAATGTGGATCTTTCCATTGCCAACGCCAACGTCGGTCAGTTCCGCTGGATCCCCGGATCCTATTCAAGCCGTCTGCGGTTGGATATCACCGAGCCGTTTGATCTCAGTCTGAACAGATAATGAACTGATTTAAACTTATTGCAAATTAACATTTCGAAATAAGTTTAAATCAATTCAATAGTCAATCACTTCAAAAAAATAACTTCCTTTATGTGATTTATGGCGTTTTCCCGCGTCATATAAGTGACTTCTAAAACAATATCACAAAATATCATTACGATGAAAATTTTTAAAACTCTACTGCTGCCTTTCCTTTTTCTGGCGGTCGCTTTCGGAGCTTATGCGCAGAAATATGCCGTCAAAGGCGTGGTCGCAGATTCCACCGGCACGGGAGAGCCGTTTGCCACGGTGCGCATATTCAGCCGCACCGACACCGTCAAGCCCGTGGCAACTTTAGTGACTTCCGAAGAGGGTCTCTTCTCGCAGGCATTGCGCCCCGGTGTCTATCGCCTCACGGTTCTATCGACCGGACGCGCGCCGATACGCACCATGTTCGACATCACCGAGGCTAAACCTGTGGCCGATCTCGGGACGCTCGTCATCCGCGACTCGGGCCGCACGCTGAAGGAAGTAGTGGTCGAAGGCACGCGCCCGCTGATCTCGCGCGAGATCGACCGCATAGCCTACGACGTGGCCAACGACCCGTCGGCCTCCACTACCCAGCTCGACGAGATGCTCAAGCGAGTGCCGCTCGTGACGGTCGATCCCGACGGAACCATCAAGATAAAGGGCAGCTCGAGTTTCCTCATCTACAAGAACGGGCGCCGCAACAACACTTTCAGCAACAACGCCAAGGAGATATTCAAGTCCATTCCCGCCTCGATGATCCAGAAAATAGAGGTCATCACCGATCCGGGGGCACGCGAGGACGCCGAGGGCGTAGGCATGATACTGAACATAGTGACCAAAGAGGAGATGAGCTTCAAGGGCGTGATGGGAAATGTAGGCCTCAGTTATGCCACCAACTCCAATGTCCCCAACCCCAATCTGTGGCTCATGTCGCAGATCGACAAGCTGACCTTCTCGGTTTATGGCAGCGTCTATTCTTACCCGAGTCGCTCGGGGAAACAGGTGCATACTACCGAACGCGTCTTTGATGACACGGGCAACCGTTATACCGACAGGAATGTAATGAAATCCTCGGGTGTATCAGAAAATCTGGGATTCGAGCTGAGTTATGAAATCGACACTCTCAACCTGATCACCGCAGATTTCTTTTCATATCTAAGTTCCAGAAAGTCGATGAACGACCAGAGCGTAGCGATGTACGGTCCCGACGGCGATCTGCTCTACAGCTACAAGACCCGTGCCGACTATGTAAAACCGTCGCGTTGGCATTATCTCAGCGGCAATTTCAACTATCAGCGCCTGACCCACAAGAAAGGCGAGAAGATAATCCTCTCCTATCAGATCAACGGCAACGGCGGACGC
>OFFM01000254.1_pt1 | contig 50834 bp, 42 predicted proteins | sample 1521401 | NCBI WGS metagenome assembly OFFM01 (sample SAMEA3504118, study PRJEB24116) | mouse gut metagenome | biome: mouse gut; feature: mouse-associated habitat; material: faeces | place: Denmark | collected 2011
TAGAGCATTGGCTTCCCAAGCCGAGGGTCGCGGGTTCGAGCCCCGTCTGTCGCTCTTACTGTCAACCGCTAAACAGCAGGTGTAAACAACCGCTCTTTGGCGGCTTTTTTTAAGAATATAAGAATAAATATAACGATGATAACACAAGAACAATTAAAAGAGACTTTTGAGCGTATGCTTGCGCTGAGGAGGTATCTTTGACATCGACGGGAAGAAAATAGCCGTTGAAGAAGAGCAGCTCCGCACCATGGCCGACGGCTTTTGGGAAAATGCAGAAGCTGCCCAGAAACAGATGAAGAAAATCAAAGATCTTCAGAAATGGATTTCCGACTATGCCGAGCTTGAAGGCGCGGTAGACGAGGTGAAGCTGTCGCTTGATTTCTTTAAGGAGGAGCTTGTCACTGAAGATGAAGTAGACACGGCTTACGCCCGTGCCTCGAAACTTCTTGAGGAGCTCGAACTGCGCAACATGCTCCGCGGCGAAGGCGACATCATGAGCGCCGTGCTTAAGATCAACTCCGGAGCGGGTGGTACCGAGAGTCAAGACTGGGCGTCGATGCTCATGCGTATGTATATGCGCTGGGCCGAGGCTCACGGCTATAAGCTGTCTGTTGCCAACTTGCTTGAAGGCGATGAGGCCGGTATCAAGTCGTGCACGCTCAATATCGAAGGCGACTTCGCCTACGGATTCCTCAAGAGTGAGAACGGCGTGCACCGTCTCGTGCGAGTGTCGCCCTACAATGCCCAAGGCAAACGTATGACCTCATTTGCCTCGGTATTCGTCACGCCCCTTGTCGATGATACTATCGAAATCAAGGTAGAACCGGCACTCCTGTCGTGGGATACATTCCGTTCGGGCGGCGCCGGTGGTCAGAACGTCAACAAGGTAGAGTCGGGCGTGCGTCTGCGCTACCAGTTCACCGACCCCTATACCGGAGAGAAAGAGGAAATCCTCATCGAGAATACCGAGACCCGCGACCAGCCCAAGAATAAGGAGAACGCCCTGCGTCAGCTGCGCTCCATACTTTATGCCAAAGAACTCGAACACCGCATGGCTGAACAGGCCAAGGTAGAGGCCGGCAAGAAGAAGATAGAGTGGGGCAGTCAGATCCGCAGCTATGTGTTTGATGACCGTCGTGTGAAAGACCACCGCACCAATTACCAGACCTCCGATGTCGGCGGCGTGATGGACGGTGATATCGACGAGTTTATCAAGGCATATCTGATGGAGTTTTCAGAAAAAGGCGAGGAGTGATGTCGGGCGTCGGGCGTTGCATGATGATAGTGAATCCGGCTTCGGGTACAGTGTCGAAGCACCGGATAGTACCTCATGTATGCAAACGTCTCGACAAACTCGGCGTAAGATACGATGTATCGGCGACACGCTATCCCGGGCATGCTGTAGAGCTTGCCCGGAAAGCGGCCGCCGACGGCTATGATGTAGTGATAGCAGTAGGCGGCGACGGTACGGTCAATGAAGTTGCTACCGGGCTTGTCGGCAGCACAACCGCTCTCGCCATCGTGCCTACAGGCTCGGGCAACGGTCTTGCCCGTCATCTTGGCATACCGGTGGACGTAGACAGTTCTATCCGTGTGCTCGCCAAGAAAAACGTGATAACGGCCGATTACGGCACAGCCAATGACCGCCCGTTTTTCTGTACTTTCGGTGTCGGATTCGACGCCGCTGTAAGCGAGCGATGTGCCCGACAGAAACGCCGCGGTATACTCATGTATCTGAAAAATACAGTGAATGAGTATATAAATTTCTCCCCGGAGGAATATGTGATAGAAGCTAACGGGCAGGTGATCACCGACCGGGCATTCCTCGTTGTTGCCTGCAACGCGTCGCAATATGGCAACAATGCCTTTGTGGCACCGGAGGCGTCGGTGACAGACGGCGAACTCGATATCACCATAGTGCATGCAGGCAATGTGATCACGCAGGCATTTGTGGGCGTAGATATGCTCACCGGGCTGATTGGCAAGAACGCCCTCGTAGATACCATCCGCACCAAGAGCGCAGTAATCAGGCGCACCGATACCGGAGCGGCTCACCTCGACGGCGACGCCATTGAAATGCCGCCGGTTATAGAAATCAAATGTCATGCCGGAAAGTTGCGTGTCTTTGCTCCTACCAAGTCGACACGTTTCCGCCCCGTGATTACCCCGACAATATTGTTTATACGCGACATGTTGCTTGCGGTACGCCACCTTTTTCCTAATTTCCATTGAGTCTCCGACAGACATCCGAATAAATCAGATGAGCAAAGTAATGAGATATCTATTCTGCCTTTTGGCGTGGCTTACTTATGGCACAGCCATCGGGCAGATCAACACCGACCAAGTGTTGCGTATCGGGCAGAACGCCCTCTATTTCGAGGACTATATGCTGTCGATACAATACTTCAATCAGGCTATCCAAGCGAAGCCATATCTTGCGCAGCCTTATTTTTACCGCTCCATTGCCAAGCTCAATCTTGAGGATTACCGTGGTGCCGAGGCCGACGCGACCACAGCTCTTGAGCTCAATCCCTTTCTGAGCGACGCATGGGAGGTGCGCGGAGTGGCGCGTCAGAATACCGGCCGTCACAGGCTTGCCATCGAAGACTATACCGAGGCTCTGAAACTTCTGCCTCGCAACCGTCAGCTGCTCTTCAATAAAGCTCTTGCTCTAAGCGATCTGAAGGAATATGAGGAGGCGGCCGCTTCTTTTGATGAAATACTTCGTTATTATCCCCGCTTTGCCAATGCCTTTCTCGGACGTGCACGGGCAAAACTTGCGCTTGCGGATACTGTAAGTGCGCTTGCCGATATTGACAAGGCTCTTGAAATCAATAAGAACGCCATCAATGCCTATATTATGCGTGCAGATATCGCCATCAATTCGGAGGGTGACTATGATAAAGCCTTGGCTGACATAGATCAGGCGATACGTCTCCAGCCTAAGGGTGCAGGTCTTTATATCAACCGCGCTTTCCTGCGCTATAAGACCGACAATTATAAAGGTGCCATGGCCGACTATGACTATGCCCTGAGCCTTGAACCATACAATATGGCTGCGCTTTTCAACCGTGGTCTGCTGCTGATGGAGGTCAATGCCAACGACCTTGCTCTTGAGGACTTCAACCGTGTGCTCGAGCTTGATCCCGATGATATGCGCGCTCTATATAACCGTGCGGTGATCTACTCCAACAAAGGCAATGCCAAGGCAGCCATCGCCGATATCACCCGTGTAGCTGAGGCTTATCCTGAATTGCCAAGCGCATATTATATGCGCGGCAACCTGTATAAACAGTTGGGTCAGCTGGCGAAGGCGGAGGCAGATTATAAACAAGGCGAGAAACTTGCCAAGGCACTCCCGTCGGCCGCTGAGCAGGCGGCTGTAGAAGCAGCCGGTGGGCCTCAGCCCGAAGTAGCCAAAGAAAAAGAGCAGACTCCGGAAGAGATGAGCGACGAGATGACAAAGCGCCGCTTCGCCTCGCTCGTGACTGTTGACGACAATGCCGACCTTCGCGAAGAATACAACAACACGGCTATCCGCGGACGTGTGCAGGACCGTAACCTCAACATAGAGATAGAGCCGCTCATGCTGCTCTCGTTCTATACATCGCCTACAGAATTGCGCCGCAATACATACTATATCAAAGAGGTAGATGATCTGAATGCCACCCGCTCGCTTCGCTTTGCACTGATGGTGACAAATGCCGTGCCAACAATCGACGAGACAACTGCCGGACGTCACTTCCAGTCAATCGAGTATTACAATTCCTATCTGTCGACGCATAAACCGCGCCCTGTTGACTATATCGGCCGCGCCCTTGACTTTATCACCGTGCGCGACTATGACAACGCGATTAAAGACGCCAACCGCGCCGTTGACATTGCTCCGGATCTGGCATTGGCATATCTTGTGCGTGCGCAGGCAATGTATGGCCGCTATCTTATCGGCGACTACGAAGGTGAAGGCCCGGCACGTCAGGCCCTCGCAAGAAAAGAGCTCGACGACATCGCCGCAGACTATAAAAAGGTCATAGAATTGTCTCCCCGTACGCCTATCGCCTATTTCAATCTCGGCAACATCTGCTTTGAGATGGAGGATTACGACGGTGCTACCGAGGCCTACGGCAAAGCGATTGCACTTAAACCCGACTTTGGCGAGGCATACTATAACCGCGGCTATATCGCGCTCCGCGACGGGCGCCGAAGTGCAGGTATCGCAGATTTGAGCAAAGCCGGCGAACTCGGAATTGTGCCGGCATATAATCTTATCAAGCGCATATCACAATAGCGATGAAATATGAAGTAGTATCATCAACAGGCAGCGACCGACTGATATTATTTTTCGCCGGATGGGGAATGGACAGCGCGCCATTCGCGGGCCTCAACCGCGCGGGATACGATGTGGCTGTAGTCTGGGACTACCGAACCACAGCTATAGACTGGTCGTTTACTGCCGGATATGTTGAGATATGTATAGTGGCATGGTCGTTCGGGGTATATGCCTCGGCCATATCCACCCATGCAATCGACGGAAAGGTGACGCGTCGCATAGCCGTGAACGGTACTTTGTATCCGTGCGACCGCCTGCTGGGTATCCCACCTGCAATATTCGAGGGCACTCACTCGGGCTTAAGCGAGCGCAATATGGCCAAGTTTTACCGTCGGATGTGCGGGAGCGGGGCTGCCTACTCTCAATTTTGTGAGCGTGCTCCACAGCGGGATATCGACGGTCTGCGCGACGAACTGGAGACTTTCTTCCCCGACAATACATTGCTCCATCAGCCATGTGGCACTTATGATCTTGCCATTGTCGGCCGTGAAGACGCCATTATACCGGCTGTGAATCAAAGCCGGGCATGGAGCCGGATACCCACAGTCTACACCGAAGAGGCGCATTGGCTTGACTTTCAGCAAGTGATAGACCATTTTATAGTGGATAAGCAACGCGTGGGGGAGCGCTTTACTTGTGGCTTGAAGAGCTATGCCGCCGAGGCTGGAGTGCAAGCCGCAGTTGTAGAGGATATCGACCGAATGCTTGGGGCTCATGGAATAGAAGATTGCATGGCGACCCGAGGTTGCCGGGTACTCGAGATAGGCAGCGGTACAGGTAGTCTGAGCCGTATCCTTGACCGTGATATAACAGACGGTTACCTCGAAATGTGGGATCTCGCAGGAGAAGCCTGCATTGAAGGCGAGAACCGTTGTTTCAGACAAGTCGACGCTGAAGTGGAGATTGCAGGCGTCCCGTCCTCGTCATTTGATGTTATAGCGACTGCGTCGACCATACAGTGGTTCAATTCTCCGGGGCGTTTTCTCAGGCAATGTCTGAGATGTCTGCGGCCGGGCGGTTATCTTGTTGTCAGCAGTTTCCTTGCAGGCAATCTTGCCGAAGTCAGCGCGGTTACGCGCCGCAGTCTGCCGCTGATGACCATGAGTCAGTGGAGGATGATTATCCCGGAAGGTTTCGAAATCGTAGAGCTGGCAAACCGCGATGCTATGGTCGATTTCGATACGCCGCTCGATGTGTTCCGTCATCTCAAAGCCACCGGCGTCAATGCACTTGGGCGCGGGTCGGAAGGGGAGAGCAGCCTGCACTCGATAATCAAGCGCTACCAAGCCGCCCTCGACGGTCGCTATCATATCACATATCGTCCGTTCGTAATGATTTTGAAAAAGACATTCAGATGAAGGAAGCAATATTTATAAGCGGTATCGACACCGATGCCGGAAAGACATACGCGACAGCATATTATGCCCGCATGCTTGCGAGGCATGGTGTGAGTGTTGTAACCCAGAAATTCATACAGACAGGTTGCCGTGATACAAGCGAGGACATAGAGGCACACCGTCGGTTGACCGGAAGCGGCCCCTTGCCGGAAGATGAGTCTCACCTTACGGCCCCGATAATTTTCAGCTATCCTGCGTCGGCACAGCTTGCAGCGCGTATCGACGGTTGCGAGATAGATACCTCATTGATAGCCAATGCGACGGAAGAGCTTCTCAGACGCTACGACCGTGTACTCATTGAGGGAGCCGGAGGCCTTATGGTGCCCATCACCGACGATTATTTCGCCATTGATTATGTGGCCGAACACAAATTGCCTGTAATCTTGACCACCAACTCACGTTTAGGCTCGATCAATCATACAATACTCTCTCTTGAGGCATTGAAAAGCAGAGGTATCGAGCTCCGAGGCGTGATTTATAACAGATATTTCGACAGCGACCCAGAGATATCTGCCGATACGCGTTCGTTTATAGTGCGCTACTTGCAGCGCCATTTCTCGTATGCGGAGTTGATCAGTATGCCGTCATACGAGGATTGGGACGTTTAAATAAAGTTAAAAGATACAAAAAGCGGCAGGAAATGAGTAATTTTGTGATGTGAATCAGAATAATTACATAATCAGCATAAGCAAAGAAGCCATCTCGGAAATGCCCACCATGACCTATCCGGGAGCAATCACTGTTGTCGATAGTGCGGCAGTAGCCCATCAGGCTATACGTGTATTGAAAAAAGAACGTATGGTAGGCTTCGACACCGAGACGCGTCCATCTTTCAAGAAAGGCCGGGTGCATAATGCAGCTTTGATGCAGATTTCAACTGAGAACCGCTGCTTTTTGTTCAGGCTCAATAAGATAGGTATATGTGCCGAATTGAAGGAATTCCTTGAGAATCCCGATGTGCTTAAGATAGGGCTTTCGGTGCATGACGATTTCAATGTCTTGCGCCGTACCACACCCCTTGAGCCGCAGGGCTTTGTGGACCTTCAGCACTTGGTGCGCAAATATGATATAACCGATATCTCACTCCAGAAAATATATGCGATAGTTTTCGGCGAGCGTATATCGAAATCTCAGCGCTTGACCAATTGGGAGGCCGATACTCTCAGCCCGGCACAGCAGGCCTACGCTTCGCTTGACGCATGGGCATGTCTGAACTTATACAAATATTTTGAATCAGGCAGTTTCGATCCGGTGTCCTCGCCTTACCGGCATATCGCCGAGCCGCCGCAGTCTGCCGCAAACAAAAAATGAAATTAAAGCGTTCTACCATAGTTCCGTTGATGTTGGCTGTCTATCTTGCCGTTATGGCGAGCATAGGCTACGGAGAATATGCTGCCGGCCGGATGTCAGCCCTATATTATTTCGGAGTGATAGCCGTGACGGCAGTAGTGATTATCCTGTTGCACTTCAATCTCAAGCGCCGGGAGCGTCTGCGCCGTGAACGCGAAAATAATATGAATAAATTAAAATAGCATAATATAATGGCACACAAAGTATTACTTATTATTCTTGATGGCTGGGGCATTGGTAAACACGACCATGCCAACGCCATCTACAGCACACCGACCCCTTATTGGGATTATCTTCTGAAAACCTACCCTCACAGCGAGCTTCAGGCCAGTGGCGAATACGTTGGTCTTCCCGACGGCCAGATGGGCAACAGCGAGGTAGGTCATCTCAATATCGGCGCTGGCCGAATTGTATATCAAGATCTTGTGAAGATCAACAAGGCAATCGCCACCGGCGCCATTCTCGACAATCCCGAGATCAAGAGCGCTTTTGAGTATTGCGCAAAAACCGGTCAGGCAATGCACTTCATGGGTCTGACCTCAACGGGCGGCGTACACTCATCGCTCGAACATCTCTATGCTCTCTGCGACATTGCAAAGCGCTATGAACTCAAGAAAGTATATCTTCACTGCTTCATGGACGGCCGCGATACCGACCCCCGCAGCGGTATCGACTATATCCGCATGGTTGAAGAGCATTGCGCTCAGTCGGCCGGTGTGATTGCCTCTATCGTAGGACGTTTCTATGCCATGGACCGTGACCACCGCTGGAACCGTGTGAAAGAAGCATACGACCTTCTTGTCGACGGTAAAGGCGAGCAGGCTACAGATATGGTTGCAGCAATGCAGCAGAGCTATGACAATGATGTGACCGACGAGTTCATCAAGCCTATCAATAACTCTACGGTTGACGGCACCATCAAAGCTGATGACTGCGTGATTTTCTTCAACTACCGCAACGACCGTGCCAAAGAGCTCACCGAAGTACTCACCCAGCACGATATGCCCGAAGAAGGTATGCACACCGTGCCCGGTCTGCAATACTATTGCATGACTCCCTACGACTCGTCGTTCAAGGGCGTTCATATCATCTTCGACAAGGAAGACGTGCAGAACACTCTGGCCGAGTATCTCAGCAACCAAGGCAAGAAACAGCTTCATATCGCTGAGACAGAGAAGTATGCCCACGTAACCTTCTTCTTCAACGGCGGCCGCGAGGCAGCTTTCCCCGGCGAAGACCGTATTCTCGTTCCGTCGCCCAAGGTTGCGACATACGACCTTCAGCCCGAGATGAGCGCCTTCCAAGTGAAGGACAAACTCGTTGAGGCTATCGACGAAGAGAAATATGACTTTATCGTTGTCAACTATGCCAATGGCGACATGGTGGGCCACACCGGTATCTATCCTGCTATCCAAAAGGCAGTCGAGACCCTCGACACCTGTCTGCACGATACAGTAGAGGCTGCCAAGAAGCACGGCTATGAGGTGATAATCATCGCTGACCACGGCAATGCAGATAATGCAGTCAACACCGACGGTACCCCCAATACAGCACACTCGCTCAACCCCGTACCTTTCGTATATGTGACCGAGGATAAGAAAGCCACTACCGAAAACGGTATTCTTGCCGACGTGGCACCCTCGCTTCTCCATATCATGGGAGTGAAGCAGCCCGCAGAAATGACCGGTAAAGACCTTATCAAAGGTTGATATTCCGACCATATAAAGGTTCCCGGAAGCAAGATTTCTTGCCTCCGGGAACTTTTTTTAATTATAATCGGAAAACTTAAGGGCGCAATAATTTGTATATCTGACGATAATACATTAACTTTGCCATTATCGAATATAAATAACACACAAAATAACTAACTCAGAAACATGGAAAATAAAGAACTTCTTGCCCAAGTTACAGAGAAAGCACAGATGTGGCTTGGCGAAGGCTATGATGAGGAAACAAAAGCCGAAGTGCGCCGTATGCTCGACGCCGACGACAAAACCGAACTCATCGAGTCGTTCTATAAAGATCTTGAATTCGGTACAGGTGGTCTGCGCGGTATCATGGGAGCCGGCAGCAACCGTATGAATATCTACACTGTGGGTGCCGCTACCCAAGGCCTTGCCAACTACCTCAAAGAGGCTTTCCCCGATATGCCTCAGATCAGCGTGGTTGTAGGTCATGACGTGCGCAACAACTCACGTAAGTTTGCTGAGATTGTAGCCGATATTTTCTCGGCCAACGGTATCAAGGTATATCTTTTCGACACCTTCCGTCCTACTCCCGAATTGTCTTTCGCTATCCGCGAGCTCGGTTGCCAGAGCGGTGTGAATATCACAGCGTCGCACAACCCCAAAGAGTATAACGGCTACAAGGCATATTGGAGCGACGGCGCACAGATTATCGCTCCTCACGATGTGAATATCATCGACAATGTAAACCGTATCAAGAGTGTTACCGAAATCAAATTCGAGGGTAACAAAGACCTTATCGAGATTATCGGCGACGCTATGGACCAAAAGTTCCTTGCAGCAATCAAGGGCCTGTCGCTTGATCCGGAAGTGATCAAGCGTCATGCCGACCTGAAGATTGTCTACACTCCTATTCACGGAACCGGTGTAAAACTCGTTCCCGACTCGCTGCGCAACTACGGTTTCACCAACATCATCCACGTGCCGGAGCAGGATATCCCCAGCGGCGATTTCCCCACAGTAGATTCGCCCAACCCCGAGAATCCTTCGGCCATGGCCATGGCTATCGCCAAAGCCAAGGAAGTTGACGCCGACCTCGTTGTAGCTTCCGACCCTGACGCCGACCGTATCGGCTGTGTTATCCGCGACAACAACGGTGAATACCAGCTCATCAACGGTAACCAGATTGTGATGATTCTTCTTAACTACATCATGCTGCGCAACCGCGAGATGGGTAAGCTCAAAGGCAACGAATTTGTGGTTAAGACCATCGTTACCACCGAGACTATCAAGGCTATCGCCGAGAACCAGAACATCAAGATGTTTGACTGCTATACCGGTTTCAAATGGATTGCAGCCGTCATCCGCGACCTCGAAGGTCAGGAGCGCTATCTCGGTGGCGGTGAAGAGAGCTACGGCTTCCTCGCCGAAGATTTCTGCCGCGACAAAGACTCTGTGTCGGCAATCTCCCTTATGGCCGAAATCTGCGCATGGGCCAAAGACCGCGGTCTTGACTTCAACCAAATGCTTCAGGAAATCTACCTCAAAAACGGCTACAGCCACGAAGAAGGTGTCAGCGTAGTACGTCCGGGCAAGACCGGTGCCGAGGAGATTCAGAAGATGATGGTCGATTTCCGTCAGAATCCTCCCAAAGAAATCGCCGGCAGCCCCGTTGTGCTCATCAAGGACTACGGTGATCTCAACTGCACCGACACCCGCACAGGCGCAGTCACCAAGATGGACTTCCCGACAACCTCTAACGTACTTCAGTACTTCACCGAAGACGGCACCAAGATTTCAATCCGTCCGTCGGGAACTGAGCCTAAGATCAAATTCTACATTGAGGTACACGACAAGATGGCCGATGCAGCCGACTATGACCGTTGCAACCGCGACGCCGCAGCTAAAATCGCACGCGTGAAAGCTCAGCTCGGTATCTGATCTTACACCAAATAAAATATCGCCGGACGGGCAGCTTGAAAATGCTGCTTGCCCGGCGATTTTTTAGATTTTACCTTTGTTAGCGATTTGTAGTGAAAAAAGTATAAAGTTTTTGTGGAATGTGGAATTATTCGTATCTTTACAAGTAAATTGAAAACACTTGTTCGATGAATAAAAAGAAAGTAGCTACCCTTGCCGTAGTGGTGTGTCTGGGCGCTTTCGGCGCATACATGGTATACCATGAGGCAGAACAATATAAGGCCGCTGAAGCTGCGGCAGCAGAGGCTTCATTGCCTGTATGGTTTGAAAGCGATTCGGCTAAAGCGATTGCCCGGCGTACGGCTTCGGACTTTTCGATGTCGCGTCAGGAAGTCCTTGAGGCTGTGCAACGTCAACATCCCGAGGTGACCTCGGCTGATATCGACAGCTTTGTGGCACGCCATTATCTTGAGGCGATGGAGATCGAAGGAGAGCAGCGGTTTCATCGCAAGTCGGTGCGCAATCTCAATCTGCTAAATCCGGAGTATGCTTCGAAATCGAACAGAGGCGACGCTGCGGCACAGAACCGCTATGCCTATGTCGACTCCGTGCTCAATTATTACCGTGGCAAAAACGACCGCGGCTTAAGCCATAAAGTGAAGTACCGCTTCAGTGTCGACGTTCCGGGTCATGAGCTTTATGCCGGCGACAGCCTGCGTGTGTGGATGCCGGTGCCGCTCGGCAATCCTGACGGTGGCCGTCAGCGCGATGTGGAGATTGTTTCGGCTATACCTTCAGACTACGTGCTGTCGGACGGAAAATCTGTGCATAATACCATCTACTTCGCTGCCCCTGCTCCTGCTCCGGGCGATACCGCTCATTTTGAGTATGTGGGTGAATTTGTCACTTCCGGCCGCTATTTCCCGGATAAGGATATAATGGCTTCAATCAAGCCGTACGACAAGCAGAGCGAAGTCTACAAACGCTATACGGCAATGGAAGCTCCGCATATCATTCGCCTTGATTCATTGGCAAAGGCTATCGTGGGGAATGAGACCAATCCTTACCGTCAAAGCGAGCTCGTATATGATTATATCGACGCCAACTATCCATGGGCCGGGGCCCGCGAATACAGCACAATCGACTGTATTCCGGCGTATGTAATCAGAGAAAAGCACGGAGATTGCGGGCAGGTTTCGCTTCTCTATATATCGCTTATGCGCTCACTCGGTGTACCGGCCCGTTGGGAGAGCGGCTGGATGTTACATCCCGGCGAGACCAATCTGCATGACTGGGCTGAGGTGTACTTCGAGGGTATCGGCTGGGTGCCGGTAGACACATCGTTCGGCCGCTACCGCGGAGCTGACGATGAGGAAATCGTGAACTTCTACAGTCATGGTATCGACGCGCACCGTTTCGCCTCGAATACGGGAGTATGTGGAGAGCTGTATCCTGCTAAGAAATATGTCCGCAGCGAGACGGTGGATTTCCAAGTAGGTGAGGTGGAAACCGGCAAGGCAAACCTCTTCTATCCTGCATGGGATTCAGATCTCGAAATCATATCAATAGAACCGATAAAGTAAAGATAATAATGAAATATATCACTATATTGGCCATGGCTCTATTGGCTATGCCTGTGTCGGCGCAATCATCGGCCAACGCCCTCGCTAAAGCTCAGGAGTGCATAAAGGCGGTTAAGGCCAAGGTCGCTCCTGACAGCCGTCAGGCCATATACGATATCAAAGCGTATAACAACAACGACGGCAGCCTCGTAGTCGGTGGAGAAGTGTCGGACTCGACAGCGATGAAAGAAACCGTCAAAGCACTTGCCGAGGCCGGCGTCGAATATGCCGACAGCATGCACCTTCTTCCTTACGACCAATGGGCACAGATACGTATTTCGGCTGCGAGTCTCCGCACGGGTGGTCGTCACAGTGCCGAAATGGCTACGCAAGCTGTTCTCGGCACACCTGTGCGTGTGCTTGAAAAAGGTGGCGAATGGTGGCGTGTGCAGACTCCCGACGGCTATATCGCATGGGTGCCCTCATCATCGGTAGTGGCAAAGACTTCGGCAGAGATGAAAAAATGGCGTGAGGCAAAGCGGTTTATAGTCAGTGCTCCATACCAGATACGTGTTTATACAACGCCGACAACGAAAGGTCTTCGCGATGTGGTTACCGATCTTGTAAACGGCTGTATCGTAGAGGTGCCCGGAAATGAGGTTCATGTCACTGACGGACGTGTGAATGTTGCACTTCCCGACGGTCGCACAGGATTTGTTGATGTCTCAGACCTTACGCCTATAGAAACATGGGCGTCGCAGAATTTCGACGCTGACCGAATACTCGACATTGCATATTCGATGGAAGGTACACCTTATCTTTGGGGTGGCACATCGACAAAGGCACTCGACTGCTCAGGCCTGGCCAAGGTAAGCTACTATGCCAACGGCCTCATACTTATGCGCGACGCTTCGCAGCAGGCTCTTACCGGCAAGCGCATTGAGGCTGCCAACTGGCGTAGCTGCAAAGCCGGAGACCTGCTGTTCTTCGGTAATGCGCGCACCGGCAAGGTGACGCATGTCGCCATCTATGACCATGACGGCAATTATGTGCATTCTTCCGGGCGCGTAAAACGCAACAGCGTAGACCCGGAGTCAGAGAGCTATCTCACCACACCTTTCCTCCATGCCGTGCGTATAGCGGGCAGCGAGGAAACACCCGGAATCACGCGTGCGCGTAATCATCCGTGGTATTTTTAATGAAATGACAACTACTATAAAATGGACCGCAGAAAATTTCTCAAAACAGGAATGCTTGGTGCTATGATCGCCGCATCTCCCATATCCTTTTCGGCTTTCGGCCAATCAACAAAAGAAGGTACTCGCAGCGGAAGGCTCAATTTGCGCTTCCGTCCCTACGAACTTCAATTGCGCCATGCGTTCAATCTTGCGCGTTCGCAGCGCACCACTACACCTGATGTTCAGGTAGAGATTGAATATGATGGCGTGATAGGCTATGGCGAGGCTTCCATGCCTCCATATCTTGGCGAATCGGTGGCGTCTGTGACTGAATTTCTGTCGAAACTTGACCTGAGCCAGTTTACAGATCCTTTCCGCATTGAAGATATCCATGAGTACATGGAGAGCGTTGCACCCAACAACCGCGCAGCCAAAGCGTCGGTAGACATAGCTCTCCATGACCTTACGGGTAAGATCATGGGACAGCCGTGGTATAAGATCTGGGGTCTTAACCCGGACAAATGCCCCAATACATCTTTTACCATCAGCTATGACTCCAACCCGGAGGAAATGCGCAAGAAGATAGAGGAAACCTCGCCCTATAAGGTTGTCAAGGTAAAGATGGGCCTTGACCATGACAAAGAAATCGTGGAAGCTCTCAGAAAATACACCGATGTTCCCATCTGCGTCGACGCCAACCAAGGATGGAACAATAAGGAGAAAGCCCTCGAAATGTGCCATTGGCTTGCCGAGCGCAACTGTCTCTTTGTAGAGCAGCCAATGGATAAGGCCGCCATAGATGATACTGCATGGCTGCGCGAACGCTCCCCGCTGCCCATCATCGCCGATGAATTTCTGCAGCGACTGCCCGACGTACGCCGTGCTGCAGGAGCATACGACGGTATCAATATCAAGCTGATGAAGAGCACCGGTATGCACGAGGCATATCAGATGGCGACTCTCGCACGCGCTCTCGGCATGAAAGTAATGCTTGGCTGTATGACCGAGACTTCTTGTGCCGTCAGCGCGGCAGCTCAGTTGGCACCGCTTGTGGATTGGGCAGATCTTGACGGCAATCTTTTGATTGCAAATGATATATTCGACGGAATGAAAATTGTTGACGGCAAAGTGACTTTGCCCGAACGTCCGGGTATCGGTATTGTTCCATTAGCTTAAAATTCCTTACCATGCAAAACTCTCTTGAACTCACCAAAAATCCCATCGCGGCATATCTTGGCAAAGACCCGGTGGCTTTTACCCGACAGGATATTGTGCGATATATCCGCGACAAGGGTATTGAGATGGTCAACTTTATGTATCCTGCAGCCGACGGAAGGCTCAAGACCTTGAATTTTGTAGTCAACGATCTTGCGTATCTTGAGACTATCCTCACTCTCGGCGAGCGCGTAGACGGCTCATCGCTGTTTCCGTACATCAGCGCCGGCAGCTCTGACCTCTATGTGATACCGCGCTACCGCACGGCTTTTGTAGATCCATTCTCTCCGATTCCTACCTTGGCTATGCTGTGCTCTTATTTCGATAAAGACGGCAAGCCGCTTGAAAGCTCTCCCGACCATTTGCTCGACAAGGCATGCACCGAGTTTACCAAGGCGACGGGCATGTATTTCCACGCCATGGGTGAGCTTGAATACTATGTGATAGGCGAGGATATGGGAATGTATCCTGCCGTGGATCAGCGTGGCTACCATGAATCGTCGCCCTTTGCGAAGTTCAATAACTTCCGTGTGCGCTGCATGAGGGCGGTAGCACAATGTGGAGGCAAGATAAAATACGGCCACAGCGAGGTAGGCAACTTCACATTGGACGGTAAGATATATGAGCAGAACGAGATTGAATTCCTGCCTGTTGACGCCCGCGACGCCGCCGACCAGCTCATGATAGCCAAGTGGGTTATCCGCAACCAAGCTATGCTTGAGGGGCTTGATGTGACATTTGCTCCGAAGATAATCGTAGGCAAAGCCGGCTCGGGACTGCATGTGCACATGCGCCTCGTAAATGCCGACGGCAGTAGCGCCATGCTTGATAAAGACGGTCAACTGAGCGACAAGGCCCGCACCGCTATCGCCGGACTCATGGATCTGGCGCCTGCAATCACTGCTTTCGGCAACACCAACCCGACATCGTATTTCCGACTTGTTCCTCATCAGGAGGCTCCGACAAATATCTGCTGGGGCGACCGCAACCGGTCGGTTCTCGTACGCGTGCCGCTCGGCTGGACATCGGGCAAAGATATGTGCGGCATAGCCAACGGAAGTGCAAATGCGATGGGTGCGGATGTGGATACCCGTCAGAAGCAGACTTTCGAGATAAGAAGTGCCGACTGCTCGGCTGAAATATATTCACTGATGGCAGCGTTGGCTGTTGCCATACGCCATGGTTTTGAAATGCCTGACGCTCTTGAGTCGGCCATCAAGCACTATGTGGATATCGATATCCATAAGTCGGAGAATGCCGGACGGCAGGCTGTATTGCCCACATTGCCGGTATCGTGTGCCGAATCGGCCGAGGCTTTGCTCGCCCGGGCAGATGTATTCGAGGCGCATGGAGTATTCCCTGCTGCAATGATAGAGGCTCAGGCTGCAAAATTGCGCAGCTACGACAGCGATGAGGCTTCGCGCGCGCATGGCGATCCTGAATTGATGGCCGAACTTGTAGCCCGTTATTTCTATTGCGGATGAGACTGATCTGTACGGGTGACTGGCATTTGGGAAACCTTTTCCACGGAAATGACCGCTTGCCCGAACAACGACAATTTCTTTCATGGCTGCTGACTCAGACACAGGAGTTGCAGCCTGACGCCTTGCTGGTCGCCGGCGATGTATTCGACAACAGTAACCCGTCGGCGGCCGCGCAGGCTCTTTACTATGAATTCCTTGTGGAGTTGCACCGGTCGTGCCCGTCGATGGTGATTGTCATTACCGCCGGCAATCATGATTCGGCAGCAAGACTCGAGGCGCCGCGCACATTGCTTGGAAGCCACAATGTGGAAGTTCGCGGTCAGATACACCGGCATTGGGAAAATGATAATTGGGTGACCGACTATGATGACCTGATGATTCCGGTCAGCGATGGTAAGGGTGGGGAGATTGTTGTCCTTGCTGTTCCTTTCCTGCGCAACGATATATTGCGCTGCAATGATTATCAGGAGGGCGTCAAGGATTTTATAGCAGAGCTTTTGCGTCGGGCACGCGAGCTATATCCCGGTCGTAAACTCGTGATGATGGCACATCTCTATGCCTCCGGTGCCGAGATTGCAGGTAAAGACGCGAGTGAACGAATCATCGTAGGCGGTCAGGAGATGGTGAATATGGGCGGCTTGGAAGAGTATCCCGATTATCTTACCTGCGGGCACATACATAAGCGGCAGAAAATCGCCGGCTTGCCCAATGCAAGGTATAGCGGAAGCGTACTTCCGATGTCGTTTGCCGAAAAAGATTACCGTCATGGGGTGGATCTGGTTGAGATTTCGCAAGATGGTATAGAAGTTGAGCAACTTGTATATACGCCCGCGCACCGCTTGCTGGTAATGCCGGATGATGATGAGGGTTTGCCTCCCAAGAAACTTATGAAGCTTCTTGATAAGGAATTAAGCGACAGGGAAGCCGGCGCCCTCGACGGCAATTATGATTATCTTGCGGTGAAGGTTATACTCGACAGGGTTGATAAGGATGAACTCAAGGCGATAGAAGACCTGATATCGCGTAAGAATGCTGTGTTGTGTAAGATTCAGCGCGTGCTGCCGAATATAGATATCAGTACCATCAGCGGTGATAGAAAAATGAGAAGTGTAGATGATATACTCAATAGAGACCCGCTTGAAACTCTGCGTGAGGCTTTTTTAGTGCGGCATGAACATGAAATGTCGGATAATCAGAAACAGATGTTGCAGGAAATTATTGACGGAATCAAAAGCGAGATATGAAATTTCTTAAGCTTGAACTTCTTAACCTTGCTTCACTTGACCGTGCGGAAGGTGAAGTAATTGATTTTGATAAGGGAATTTTAGGAGAGAGCAATATATTCAGTATTGTAGGACCTACCGGGAGTGGCAAATCGACGATACTCGACGCTATCTGTCTCGCTCTGTTCAACCGTGCTCCGAGATACCCGAAAAAGAAAAACGACCGCAACCGCAACATCGAAATCTACGGGCGCAGAGATGAGGAAGAGAACCGGCGTCTTGCACCGTCGGATTGCCGTAATATTCTTACTCATGGCAAAAAATACGGTTACAGCAAATTGACATTTCTTGCCAACAACGGTAATGTCTATCGGGCAGAATGGTCGGTGATATTCAAACGCCTTCATTACGACAGCGCCGTGACAAAGCTTTACCGGATATGTGAGAAAGCCGGCGATATAATTGAGCTTGAGGATGATTGGTCTAAACTGCCTGTGATTATAGGCCTTGACTATGAGCAATTTCTGCGGACAGTGCTGATTGCGCAAGGTGCATTTGCAAGTTTCCTTACAGCAAAAGAAGATGAGAGATATGAATTGCTTGAGAAACTGATAGGTTGCGAACATCTTTATGCAAGAATAGCCGAAGAGATAAGTGCAAGGCGCAAAGAGGCTTCGGCGAATTACGACAGCATAACGGCGGGAATAAATGCCTATATCAATGATGACCTCACGCAGGATGAACTCAACTCGCTCAAAGAAGATATAGAGAGGCTTGAGACTGAAAAGAAAGCGAATGACGCAAAGCTCGAAAGTGTGAGAAAGTGCTTGGATTGGTATATTGCCGATGATAAGTTAGTCGCTGACATCGAGGCGTTTGCCGTCGGTTTTGATAAATCTTCTGAATTGTTGGCGTCGCTGACGGAAGAGCAGAGGCAGCTTACGCTGCACGACACCACCATAGAGGGCGTAAATCTCTATCGTGACCTTATTTCTGCAGAGGAAAATATTGAGAAGTCGGAAAAAGAGCTTGTAGCTTTACGTGATGAATCGGCTGTTGTATCTGAAGAAATATTGGCGGCTGAAAAGAAGATCGATTTGCTGAAATCTAAAGCCCAAGAAGAACTTAGCCGATATGAAGAGTCGAAGCCGCATATCAACCGCGCACGAGAGATCACAGGAGAGATAATTGTGGCACAAGCCTCGCTGCAAGAAAAAAAGGAAGCTGTAAGGAATTCAAAAGCTGCACTTGACAGGGCTTCTCTGGCTCTCAAAGAGAATGAAAAGGCTATAAAAAGTAGCGGGGAAAGTTATCGGAAATTATCGGAAGAGTTTGAGGCGCTGTATCATGAAACGGCGGCAAACTTGGCGCGCTATGATAAATCGGTCAATGAATTGCGGGAAAAATGCGAGTTGCTTAATCAGCAGATATCTCAGTATAATCATACGCAACTGCAGGAGAGAAAAACCAAGGCGGATAAAGCGATCTCGGATTTGTCGGACATCTTGAGAATAACGGGAGAATTGGCTGACAAGAAGTCGAAATCAAAGCTTTTACATCAGGAAAACTCCCGTTTGCAGACCTGTAATCGTAATATTTATGCAGAATTGGCAAAATTATCGGTTGAAGCTGTTAATGAAGAACTTACAACTCTGCGCAAATCGTATATCCTGCTGTCGAGCCATGATTATGAGACTACCCGGCATGAACTTGTCGACGGAGAACCGTGTCCGCTTTGTGGTGCTACCGTACATCCTTATTCCGACCTTACACTCTTGAAGGGTGCGGTATCCGGGCTTGCAAAACTTATTCAGGAGAAGGAAGCGGAATATAAGAGGCAAAGTGAATTATATGTCGCTTTGAGTAAAGAACTTGCTGCCAATGAAGCCAAAATCAAGCAATTCGAGAAAGCAATGCTTGAGCTTGAAGGCGAGATAAATCATTGCGGAGAGCTGATTAATGCAATCAGGCAGGCTCATCAAGAGTGGCCTGAGGATATTGAGAATCTTGAAAAGCTTAGAAAAGAACTAACTTCTTTATCTGTAGAACTGACTGATTCCATCGCTAAATATACTGCGCTCACAGATGATGCTGCAAGATTGCGCGTTGATTTGGATAAGGCAATCAACGCGCGGGAGACTTTCAGACAAGAGTCGGACATAAAACTAAAAGCTGCCGAGAAGAGTAGGGCAGAGGCTGAAACTCTATATAAGTCCTTGCAATCTTCGACACCCAATCTTATTGAAAGTGAGAAAGAAAAAATTGAAGCGTATAATAGATCGGTAAGTTCTTTGCAGGAGGCCGGTGATTATTTATTGGCCAAGCAGAATGCCGTAAAAGCAGAAATTGGAGAGGAAACTCCGGATAAATTTGAAGAACGTCTGTCGAAAGCTGTAGAAGCGGCCTCTAATTTGGTCAATGCGCAGTCAGAGCAAATTTTGAATCTCAAGACAAAGCTGCACAACTTGAAAGGTAAAGAAGAGGCAGCGAAGAAAAATATAGCAGCACTGAAAGATTCCCGGGAGAAAATTGCAGCCGCTCTTGACCGTTGGCTTGCTGATTTTGCGGATGAAGAGGTGGATATTGCTTTTCTGAAGCAAATGAAAGAGTCTGAGTGCAATTGGGAACACTTGCGCGAAAGGTTGAAATCAGCCACGATGTCATATACAACAGCGAAAACGACTCTCGAAAATGCCCGCAAACAAAGGCTTGAACACCAAGAAATTAAACCGGAAGAAGAGCGTGAGGTGCTTCAGGGGCAACGTTTGGCTCTCGAGGCTTGGCGTCCTGAAGAATTGGAGAATAAGTCACTCCGCTTAAAGGCTTATATCCGTGCCCGCGAGAAAATGGGGCTTCTCTATGAAAAGCAGAAACAGGCACGTGAGTACCTCGATGAATGGGAGCAGATAACGCAGGCTATAGGCGGTGACGGCAAGACTTTGCGAAAGATTGCCCAATGCTACACTCTCAGTTTTCTCATCGCGCATGCGAATGATGAGATACGACGGTTTAATTCACGATATGAACTTGTGCAGGTGAAGAATTCGCTGGGTATAAGGGTAATCGATCATGATCGCGCCGATGATATCAGAGACACGACATCGCTTTCGGGCGGAGAGACATTTATAGTGAGTCTTGGGCTTGCCTTGGGTTTGTCGTCGCTATCTTCGCGCAATATATCGTTCGATAACCTTTTTATTGATGAAGGCTTCGGAACCCTTGATCCCGATACGCTTGCAACTGTAATAGATTCGCTCGCTTCATTGCAGTCGTCGCGCGGCAAGAAAGTAGGTGTAATCAGCCACACAGATACAATGAGCGAGCGGATATCAACTCAGATACGTATTATAAAGCACGGAAATTCGGGTAGCAGCCACATCGAAATCCGCAGTGCTTGAGAATCATTCGGTATCGAACCGGTCGGCGAGCGTTTTTATCGCAGCATTTGCCGTAGGATAACAAGTTACGGGCACAACGCTTATGTAGCGGCGCTGAAGCCAATACTCGTCGGTATCGGTTGCGTCGGGCTCAAAGTTTACGAATTTACCTGATAACCAGTAAAATGGTACGCCTTGCGGATCGAGATAACGTTTGAAACTGTCTACCCATTTGCCATGGGCGGCACGGCAGACACGTATACCTTCGGGCATTACGCGCGCCGGTATATTTACGTTGAGGCAGACTCCTTCCGGCAGACCGTTTTCAATTACTTTTCCGACAATGGCAGCCACGAATGCAGTGCAGTATTTAAAGTCGGCTTTCATAGAATGGTGCATTAGTGAGAAGCCGACAGACGGGATACCCTCGATACAGCCTTCGAGTACGGCACCCATAGTGCCTGAATATGTGACGTTTACACCTGAGTTCGAGCCATGGTTGATACCTGCGAGAACAAGGTCGGGGCGTCGTGGCATTATTGCGAAAAGAGCGAGCTTTACGCAATCGACGGGGGTGCCGTTTACTGTGAAAAGACGGATTCCCTCTTTATCGCATGGTTTTTCGGTAATGCGCAGGGGCGCTCCTACCGTCATGGCGGCGGATTGGCCGGAGTGAGGGTACTCGGGAGCCACCACAAATACGTCGCCCATCGAACGGACACAATCGGCGAGGTGATGGATACCGGGAGCGTTTATGCTATCGTCGTTCGTGATAAGGATGAGCGGGCGTGTGGTTTCCATAATGTGCTGAATTTGAATGTTATGCAATAATTATTAGCTTACGTGATTGCGGTAAGCTGATATTATAACGCAAAAAGAGGGGAATTTGTTGCAGACAGAACAACAAAATTATCTTGAAGCTATGGCGGCTTCTATAGCGTCGATGTCGGCAGCGAGTTTTTTCTCGGTACCAATGCGTGTTTCGATAGTCTGGCAGCCGTATATGACGGTTGCGTGGCTTCGGTCGAGTTTCTGGCCAATTGTCGTCAATGGCATTTTTACCAATTTCTTAGCCAGATACATTACAATCTGACGGGCGTCGGATACTTCACGACGGCGGCTCTTGGTGAAGAGCAAGTCGGAATTAATGCCGTAGTGAGAGGCTACTGCGTCGGCCACCATCTCGAAGTTTACCTGATGGCGCTTGATCTTGACCGCATTCGATACCACACGTTTGGCAAGGTCAAGAGATATGTCGCGGTTGAATACAGTGGCGTGCGCAAGAAGCGAAACCACGATACCCTCAAGTTCGCGTACACTTTGGGTGACGTTAGAGGCTATAAATTCAGAAACGTCGGTAGGCAGGAGGAGGCCGTCGCTGTCAGCTTTGAGCTTGAGTACGTTGCGGCGCAAGTCGATGTCGGGGCGGTCTAGTTCTACCTGCATGCCCCATTTGAAGCGGCTGAGCAGACGAGCCTCGAAACCTTCCATCTCACTTGGGGCACAGTCGCTCGACATGATAATCTGGCGGTCGTGCTGGTGGAGATGATTGAATATGTGGAAGAATGTATTCTGAGTTCCGGGCATATTCTGCAGGTCTTGGATATCATCGATTATCAGAGTGTCGATACTCTGGTAGAAGTGGAAGAAATCGTTGATATTCTTGGCTGCTGCTGCGGTATATTGGCTTTGGAAGAGTCGAGCTGTCACATAAAGAACGCGTGCCTTGGGGTTGCGCTCCTTAATTCGTATGCCGATAGCCTGAATGAGGTGAGTCTTTCCGACACCCGACGGACCGAAAACGAAAAGCGGGTTGAAGGTCTTGAGCGAAGGATTGTTTGCTATAGCCTCGCCAATCGAACGTGCGATTTTATTGCTGTCGCTCTCGCAGTAGTTCTCAAATGTGTAGCGGGGATTGAGCTGAGGGTCGAAGTCGCTCTTGCTTACCGGTGCAAATGGATTGGCGGCCGGTGCATTGCTTTGAGCCATGATGGATGGCGATGGCTCGCTGCCCTTCTGAAAGCTTATCGACTGGGGGTCGTCTTTCTTAAGAGGGTAGAGGAATTCGATATGCACTCCCGAGCCATATACTTTCTTTACGCCTGAGCGGAGCAGAGGCAGATAGCGGGCTTGGATTTGCTCAATGAAGAATACAGACGGCACCAACAGCTTGAGTTCCCCGTTTTCATAACTTATAGAAGTCATGTCGCGGAACCAAGTGTCGAACTGCTGGGGCGAAAGATTGTCTTTGATAAAATCGCGACAAGCTGCCCAAAGGTCTTGGTGTGTCTGGTTCATTGTTGATTTGTGCTTTACTTTTCGAGTGCAAAATTCTTAATTTTTTTTTGAAAAAACAAACATCGAAATATTTGCAAATTACGAAAATAATGCAAGTACGTTGAATACAATGAGTTAGCGTTTTTTGGCTGTGATTTAGTGCCCTCGCCGGTGTAAATTGTTGATTTATAGTGATGTGAGATGAATCGATGTGCAGATTGAGAGGTCTCCGGTATAGACTGATATCGTGTATGGGCTTGTATTTATAAGATTTTAGATAAAAGAGGCAGGAAATGCTTATTTGAAATTATTTTAAATAAGCATTTCCTGCACTAATGTCGTTCCTTAAAATACTTTTATGCTAATATATCGTTTGGGATTGCGTTTCACGTCAACCAAGAGTGAGTCGAGGGCGGCGGCAGAAGCGCTGAGGTTGTCGTAGAGCTCAGGGTCGTTGAGCATTTTACCTACCGATGAGTTTGAATCGTTTAGCTTGGCGGTAAGTTCGTTGAGATGAGCGACTGTTGACTGGAGGTCGGATATGACGCTGTCGACGGGAGCTTTGCTGAGTTGTGATGTAACCACAGCGAGATCACCTGTGATGGAGTCAACATTGGCAGTTATGCTTTTCACATCTTTCACTACAGGCGACAACTGGGCGGTAGCCTGATGAAGAGAGCGTAGGGTAGTGTTGAGCTCCAATGTGATATCGTCAAGTCTTCTCAGGCTTGTGGCGAGAGCCGGGTCAGCCACCAAGGTGTTGAGGCTTGTGAGAAGGGTGTCGACTTTCGGAACGATTGCGTTGATGGCCGGCATGAGGTTGTCGCTCAATGCAGCCATCATGCCGGCGTTTATCCTGGCGGGGATTGTGTCACCTATATTATAATAGGAGCCGGTATTTTCTGCCAGCCCGATTGAGATTGAGGCTGTGCCGAGAAGGTCGCTGGTGAGAGTGGCTGTAGAACCGGTCGGAAGACGGAGTGATTTGTCGAGACTCATCTCTACAACGACATTGCCCGGGTGAGCGTAGTCGTAGCGTATCTCGCGTACGAGGCCGACCTTGAAGCCATTCAGATTGACGGGAGCCGATACAGCGAGTCCCTCTACATTATTATATGTAGCGTAGTAGTAATTTGCAGCCTTGAAGATATTGACTCCTTTGAGAAAATTGATACCAAAGTAAAGAATGACAAGGGCCAATATCACAAGCAGGCCTATCATTACTTCTTTGCGGAAAAATTGTTTCATCTTTCTGTTATGTTATTTTTTATTATTCATGCTGTTTGCCGGATGTTTTGCCCTGTAGTCAATCACAGCACGGGCTATGGCGTTGGCGCATTTTTGCCGGCCTGCGTCAGACCCGAGAAAACGCTCGGCTTCCGGATTGCATATAAAATCGAGCTCGATAAGTACCGAAGGCATACGCGTTGCCCACAGGACAAGAAACCCGGCTTGACGCACGCCCTTGTCGGCGCGGCCGGCATTTTTGACCAAACCATTCTGGACAAGGGTGGCAAATTCGACGCTCTTCTCCATGTGGCGGTTTTGTGTGAGTTCGAAGATTATATAGGATTCGGATGAATTGGGGTCAAAACCTTGGTAGGTTTCGGTGAAATCATTTTCAAGTTCAATAACGGCATTCTCACGCATGGCCACTGCAAGGTTTGCATCGCTTTTGTGGAGCCCGACCGTATATACCGACGCTCCGTGAACCTTTTCACGTCCTCGGGTGCGGTTGTCAATCGAATTTACGTGTACTGATATAAAGAGGTCGGCATTGGCATTGTTTGCGATTTCTGCACGTTTGGTGAGGGGAATGAATGTGTCGTCATCGCGGGTATATACCACCTTGATACTGTCGCCGAGCTCTTTTTGAAGCAGCTTGCCGGCTCGTGTGGCCACATCAAGAGTAATTATCTTCTCTTTCTGTGTCTTGCCGCGGCAGCCTTGGTCGTTTCCTCCATGCCCGGCGTCTAAGACTACAACGAAAGGATTGGATGAGTCGAAAGCATGGACGGCAATGCTGCCACACATTATAAAAAAGGTGGCGAGGCACAATCTTAATATTATATAAAGTCGACTCATTTCAAATTGATGTAAATCTAATTTGCAAATTTAGTACTTTTTTGGCAAATGTATTGTCTTTAAAGTCGGGAAAAACTTCCCAAATGGAGAAATCTCGACGTTGCTGACCCCCAAAATCAAAAAAAATGAGATATGATGAAAAAAAGTTTGAAAAAAATTTGGTGGGATAAAAAAAACGTTGTAACTTTGCACTCGCAAAAGGGAAACAACCCCGAGCCACCCTGCCTTGTGGTGTAATGGTAGCACGTCGGATTCTGGTTCCGCCTGTGAGGGTTCGAATCCTTCCAAGGCAACTTTAAGAAAGAGCTGAGTCGTTAAGATTCAGTTCTTTCTTTTTTCTGCATACATGGTTGAGATAATAAATGCGCTCTGATACTTAGTGTATTCTTTTGTCGTATCTTTAGCTTAAAAAAGGTTATACACTATGGCCTCAGTAAAGGTAAAATACCGACCATCAATGATTCCCTGTCATGAAGGGGCAATCTATTACCAGATTATCCATGAGCGTAAAATCCGTCAACTTAACACAGAGTACCATGTCATGCCTGATGAGTGGGACGAAAGCCGCTCTATGGTGACTACCAAGCAATCAGGCGCAAGAAAGTCCTTGATTCTCTCAATACGTGAGAGAATACGCTGGGATGTGGAGCGCTTGACTAAAATCGACAGGCGGCTCTCTGCAGAGGGATTGTCGTACACAGCCGATGATGTGATTGACGAGTTCCGCAGATATGCAAGCGAATACTCGCTGTTCAACTTCATGGAAACCCTCATCATTAAGTTCAAGCAACATGGCAAGGCAAGAACATCCGAAACCTATACCGCCGCCCTAAACAGCTTCAAGAAGTTCCGAAAAGACGAGGACATCATGCTTGACTGTCTGACCTCCGAGATAATGGAAGCATACGAGGCATGGCACAAGCAACGTGGCAATTCGCCTAACACCATATCTTTTTACACCCGTATTCTTCGGGCAGTCTATCACCGTGCAGTTGAAGATGACATCATCGAAAATCGGAACCCTTTCCGCCATGTCTATACGGGAGTAGATAAGACAGTTAAACGTGCTATCCCATTGCCTCATATCAAGAAAATCAAGGCTCTGGATTTATCACTCTCCCCGCCATTAGACTATGCCCGTGATATGTTCCTGATGAGCTTTTATCTTCGTGGCATGAGTTTCATAGATATGACCTTCCTGAAGAAGACAGACCTCAAAAACGGCTCTATTATTTATCGCCGACGCAAGACCGGCCAGCAACTAACAATAGCATGGGCACCGGAAATGCAAGCCATACTCGACAAATATCCCGACAATCCTACGCAATATCTCCTGCCCATCATCAAAACAGAGGGTATCAATGAGCGATGTGCCTACCGCAACATCGGCTACAACATCAATCACAGTTTGAAAAAGATAGCCGGTATGGTCGGAATCAACATCCCTCTGACGATGTACGTTGCCCGCCACTCATGGGCCAGTGCAGCCAAAGCAAAGGGTATCCCTCTCAGCGTAATAAGCGAAGGTATGGGCCACGACAGCGAAGCCACTACCCAAATCTACCTTGCCTCTCTCGACACCTCAGTCGTTGATAAAGCCAACAGCCTAATCCTAAAGTCCCTATAAAATACACTAACGCCTCGGTGCTCCAGCATCGAGGCTATTTTGTTTAGCAACCATCCAAATCTCTAAACAAGAGATACTTATTCAGTTTGCAAAGTTACGAAAAAATCTGGAAATGAGGACTAAAACCGTTAATCAAATTTATTATGTTTTACAACATATAAAGTCTTTACAGCCACTTTGTTGAGCAAATATCACGAGCGAATATCAGTATCTCCATGATTATCAGCGAGCACTAAAAAATCCCAATCTCTTGTTTAGAGTTACATAATAAACGGCCAGATAAACATGACGAAACGAATCATCATATATCATAAAATCCCGGACGCTTCCTCGAGTTGCGCCCCACCATTACTCCGTGTGTTTAGCAATCATCCAAATCTCTTGATAAGAGATACTTAACCAAGTGCAAAGGTAAACAAAAATATTGAAAATGAAGGTATGTAAGACATGTTAAATACAGGTTGGCAGCCTATTATCGACTAATTTGTTTAACAAATCCCATTTACCTACACACATAAATCGGTATAAGTAAATATGATGATCAGCATCCATAACTCTTATCAAGAGTTACTCTAAAATTGAGAATAATAAACCAATAAAGTAATCGCGTATGCGTTGTAAAAATTGTGGTTGGGAAAATCCCAACGGAACGACAAAATGCGAGAAGTGTCACGCAAGTTTGGGCGATGCGACTCCAGTTCACAAACCCACGACACCTGTATCAGACAGGATGAGAAGCACCGTAGCAGAAGGTGCGATATTTACCGATTTCACTCCATCTGTGGCACCTAAAACATGTCCCAAATGTGGATATCCGGTCAGCGATGATTCAACATCCTGCCCTAATTGTAATCATGAATTACAGCAAGCCCCAACCATGATACAGACAGTTAAATGCAAGTCTTGTGGAACAGAGATAGCATCTGACGTTAAATTTTGCCCCTCCTGTGGCAATCCTACAAGCGAAGATGTACACAAGCCTCGCCGGATACAACGCTCAGCCATGGGAACTGTAATGGGTGGACCAGTATCTGGCCCAGATGCTTCAAATAAGTTCTGCACTCTCCGTCCTATCGCTTGGGAGGGTGAGGAAGTGAATTACAATCCAATCACCTACTCCGGAGATACTATAATTCTCAACAGATCCAATACTGATGCCAACAACAATTCCATCACATCCAGAGAGCAAGCTATTCTTACATGTGAGGAAGGAGAATGGTACATCGAGAACCGCAGTGATTTGAGAACAACATTTATCCGAGTAAATGGTAAAATCAAGCTCAACAGCGGAGACATCATAGTTCTTGGAAACAGAGAATTCGAGTTCAAAGGGTAAGATATGTGTGCATATATCAGCTGTAACAGATGTGATTTTCACACTGGGTCGTTGATTGATGGAAAATATTCCGTTGATCGCCCTCTTGGTGAGGGGACGTTTGGCAAGGTTTTTCGTGTCAAACGAATATCTGACGGCAGAATGTTTGCGCTAAAATTACTGAAATTATGGACTGTTGAGTCTATTGAACGAGAGAAGCTGCTCAAACGTTTTGATCAAGAATATGAGACTGGTCGAATAGAAAGTGAGTATCTCGTTCAATCTTTCGGGAAAGGGTCTGTTGAGGGGAATCCATATATTTTGATGGAATATTGCCCTGGAGGTGATTTATTTACCGGCGTTGAGAACGGAACAATCGACTTATCAAAAGCTGCATCTGAAATCCTTTTAGGGTTGAAATCACTCCATTCAAATGGCAAGGTTCATCGTGATCTTAAACCCGAAAACGTTCTGATAAAAGCTGACGGTAAAGTCGCTCTTACAGACTTTGGAATTGCCGGAGACAGAAATAAGAGATTAACAGAAAGAGGTCTATTAGGAGTGCCTAAAGAAGTCTTTGGAACCTATGCCTATATGCCACCAGAACAAGTTAATCCAAGGCGTGGTGATGCGACAGTCTTACCGACTACGGATTTGTTCTCATTCGGTGTCTTGATGTTCCAGCTGATAACTTGCGAATTACCCTTTGGAAGTCTCAACAACGAAAGTGATTTATACCAATATGTCACACGAGGAAAATCGGGAAATTGGAATCGTGAATTGCTAAGAACAAGCGTATCAGGACAAGAGTGGATGCCCTTAATCGAAGGATGTCTTAGAGCTGACTTTCACATTAGACTTCAAACAGCCGATTTGGCACTGTCGTTAATTCCTGCGACACATCAGTCTTGTCGAATTCAAGTTGATATTCCTCCGGTTATACCTCAATATAAATCCGGTATTGCACTGCGTGTAATGCAAGGCGAGGAATATGGTAAAATTTACAAACTCACTGAACTTGTAATTTTTGCTGGGAAAAGAGTCTTGACTATCGGAAGAAACGATGAAAACATTCAAAATATAATACCAATCAAAGAGACGGAAAGTTCGTATATTTCACGCAAACACTGCACTCTTGAATACAATCCTGTCAAGAACATCTGGCTTTTGAGAGACGGACAATGGGACTCATTTACCTCTTCCAAGTGGAAGGTATCTACAAATGGCACCTACATTGGATCCAAAGAAGTTCCAATGACAGGTGTAGTTATAAACATAGGTGATATAATCTCTATTGGAGATGTGAAACTTAGAGTAGAAGGATATTAACGATTAAATCAGATATGGCTCAAGCTACAAGTTATAAACGCTCACTTGCCGGTTCTGTTGGGGCTGGCATGAAATCTGTCTTTGGCGACAAGGGCAGACGATTCTATATATTGGAACATAAGGTTTCATCAAAATATCATAAAGCAGGTGAATCCCAAAAGATTATTGTTGATGAGATAGAAATTGGTCGAGACCCACGCTGCCAAGTTCGTTTTGATGAGCAATTCAATACGGTGAGCCGACGTCATGCTGCAATTGTCAGAGATGGTGATAATTGGAAACTTGTGCAATTATCGAAAACAAATTCTACTTACCTAAATGGCCATAAGGTTGAAAATGAGTGGTATCTTCAAAATGGAGATGAAATTCAACTTTCGACTAATGGTCCTAAACTTGGTTTCATTGCTCCTGCCGGTGACAAAGGGCTTGTAAAAAGCATTGGAATGACCGCCCGTTTGAGTCTTTTCCGTCAGCAGGCATTAAAACCGTATAAAACCGCAGTTTCAATTCTTGCCGCTTGTCTAATTCTCGGATGTGGTATTGGCGCTTTTTATCTGCATGAACTTTATCAAAAGAATCAAGCTCAAGCAGACCTTATTGCACTTAACGAAAAACGACATGCAGATGCAATGGCTGTTCAGGATTCATTGCTGACAAAAGCTACCACTGAGAGGGAAAAACTCACAACTGAACTTACCAATCTAAAAAGTCAGTTTGGCAAAGTTAGTCGTCAGCAGCGCAATATAGCTGTTTCAACAGGCAATATAGATAATTCGGCAATAAACGCTTGCCTACCAAATGTATTCTTTATTTACCCAACATCTATTGATGTGACGCTTCCTAATGGGGAAAGCGGCACACTTGACTGTTCTGATTCCAATGTACCAAGTTGGAGCGGCACAGGCTTTCTTCTTGAAAATGGCACATTCGTCACTGCCCGTCATGTTATTGAGGCTTGGAATTTTTGGATGAACGGTAATAGTATTGATGAAGATTTAGCACAACTTAATGCCATCATGAACAATGGAGGTAAAGTACAAGCTCATTTTGTAGCTATCTCTTCCTCTGGGAAACGGCTGGATTTGACAAGTGACCAATTTTCGATTAACCGTTCAGGGGATCAAGTCCGGCATATTGAAGATGGTGTTAAAATGTCAATGGGGGGAGGCGGAAACACTGATTATGCCTATGCTCGAGTAGGACAATCGGGTGGACTTAAATTCAATAAAGCAGCAAGTACGTCTCTTGACAGAGGCACGAAACTTACCGTATTAGGATTCCCTCTTGGTCTTGGTGCTAATTCTGCAACCTCCATCAAACCCATATCAAGCACCGCAACAGTAGGTGTGGACGGACTTGACCGTGGAGTAATCTTGACATCGGAAACAAATTTTGAACAAGGCTGCTCCGGGGGACCGGCTCTCATAATGGATGAGAATGGCAACTATTCTGTCATTGGTATTATCTCTGCTATTGCTGGAAGAAACACCGGTTTCATCGTGCCTATAAACACCATCAACTAATTCAAGAAGAATATGAGAATAAAAAATATCATCGGAGTTTTTCTCGTGTTGCTTGCATTCCCATTGAATGCTCAGATATTCAACTTTTCTTTGCGCACGAACAATCAGCAAGTAATCGACGAAGCTATGTCTGGAGCTTTTGTCAGAATCAATCAGTCGTATGAATTGTGCGATACGGTTCAAAACGAGCATTTCGGAAGGAATGAAAAGGATTATTTCAGCATCGTTCCTTTTGTAGGAATTGAAACAGAAAAAGGGTTGGTGTTTCCTTCTGCGGCATTATTACCTTGGACATACGACAATGATTTCAACGAGTATAAAGACAAGTACAAACCTCTTGTAACAGATACCAAACTGAGTTTATTGAATTGTCCAAACAAGTCCGTGCGTTCGGTAAGCGATAACTTGTCAGGCAATAAGATTACGAATTTGTTGACCGTGCTTAATGATTCGACTCAGACTACTACTGGTATGAAAGTTGACTCGATTGCAGGTGTAAAAAATGGTTGGCTAATTTGGATTACATCTGAAGCTAATCTTGTAGAAAGCGATTCAGTGCGATTAAATAGCATCAAGAAGGAAATTGAGGTTCCAATAGATGGTGAATTTCTTAGAATCGAGAAACCCGAAGTTTCCGGTACAGTATATGGTGGCATTTATGTGACGCCGGTACAAATAGGAATTGGTCAGGTCGCGTTTACCTTAACTGGAGTTATGGTATTAGATGATGAAGGGTGGGTATTAGACTTCCCTTTCATCGAGGAACGCAAAGAAACCAAAACGCTTACTCCTATAGATAAATTAGGCGAAAAAGGAAATCTTAACCCCCTCAAAAAGAAAAGAAAATGAAGCCAAAAAATAAAATATCGTTTCGATTAGTCGCTTACACAGATGCAGCCGGCAAATACTCTGCCGAAGCGGTAAGAAGTGGGAACGAAGATAACTTTTTTGTGGATGATGACTTGACAGATAACACCACAAACAAGGTCGCACAGGATGAAGTAATTCAGCTTGGCGACCTTGGTATGCTTATGGTTGTTGCTGACGGTATGGGCGGAATGAACGCCGGCGAAGTTGCTTCTCAAATAGCCATAGATACAGTAAAAGATTCGTTTGTAACTGATTCGCTAAAAGACTCTGTTACAGCGACTGCTCAATCTCGTCAGAAATATCTGGAGCAGGTAATAAAAAAAGCGGATAAGAATATCAAGTCCGAAGCCCGAACAGATAGCAGCCGAGAAGGTATGGGTAGCACAATAATTATGGCATGGCTTTATGAAGACGAACTGACCATAAGTTGGTGTGGTGATAGCCGTGCATACCTGTTTAATGAGAAATCGGGCATAAGACTCATATCACAAGACCATTCTTATGTGCAGGAGCTTGTAAACAAAGGTCTTCTCACATACGCACAAACATTTGACCATCCACAAAACAACATAATAACCCGTAGTCTTGGCGATCCCACAAAAGATGCAAAGCCCGAGAGCAAAACATTAAAAGTCGGCAAGGGGGATATTATTCTTCTTTGTAGTGATGGTTTGTCGGGTGTGCTAAGAGACCGTAAGACATACGACGACAAGGGGCAATTATATCCTGAAGAGAATCTTGAGGATATAATTCGTGCGCATACTGGATCAATGAAAGAATGTCGTGAGACTCTTTGGATTGCAGCAGAGAGAGGAGGTTGGTATGATAATGTCACCGCTATTCTTTGTCAGATTACTGACGGTCCCGAGAGTGTTTGGGCGACAACTCCGGCAATCTCAACATCTGCGAGTAATACCCATTCCAACAATAAGAAAAGACTTTGGATTTATTGTTTTGCCGGTATTTTGGTGATAGCAGCTGTCGTTGCCGCCTTTTTCATTGGGAAAAGAGCAAAAGACGTTGTTTCTGACGAAAGTGTAGTTAATGATTCAATTCCTGTGGCTACCATTGACACCACCGAGATTTCGGATACAACTAATCCGATTGAGGAAATCCCGGAAACGAAAGTTCATGAGGAACCCTCCAAGCCTACAGTATCTGAACAAATCAAGAAACAGGCAGATGAGAAAAAGGACTCTGTGACAACAACCCCCGACGGTTTGACAAGAATTCATAAGGATGAGCCTCAACATGTAAAGCCCGAGGGGAAAGGAAAACTCACCCCTATACATGACAAACTGAAACAAAACAATTCGGATAATCCCATAGCTCCGAACAATCCAAAGAAAGACAACATCAGTGATAATCCCTTAGAGAACCAATAATAGACCTTATGGCAGAGCTTAAAATTGGAACAAAAGTAAAAGATCGCTACATCCTCAAAGAGTTTAAGGGTAGCGGTAGCTTTGGAGAAGTTTGGTTGGCACACGACGAAATCCTCGACAGCGACGTTGCCATCAAAATATACATTTCTCTCGACCCTCGTGGTGTAGAGGAATTCAAAAGTGAGTATATCACAACTCATGGAATTTCTCATCCCAACCTATTAACGACCACATATTTCGATGTATGGGAGCAGCGTCCATTCCTTGTGATGAAGTATTGTTCAAAAGGATCATCATCGTTATTGGCTGGCAAGACCGATGAATATGCCGTATGGAACTTTATCCATGATGTTGCTGCCGGACTGAAATATCTTCACAATATGCCTGAGCCTATAATTCATCAGGATATAAAACCGGATAACATTCTCTTATCTGACTCCGGTTTTGTGATTACTGACTTCGGTATCAGCAAGAAGATTCGTTCGACGATGCGCAAACAATCTAAGCGCGCAGTTGGTGCCGGTGCTACGGCATATATGGGTCCGGAGCGTTTTGAAAGCGATCCTACTCCGGTTAAAGCATCAGATATATGGTCGCTTGGCGCTTCCATATATGAGCTGGCAACAGGCGAACTACCTTTCAGTGGACTTGGTGGTGGTATGCAGCGCAATGGAGCAGAAATGCCATCTTTGGACAATAAGTGGTCTAAGGACATGAATATGGTGATGCAATCATGTCTTGCCAAAGAGACTTGGGATCGCCCCACCGCTGAGCAGTTGGAGAAGTATGCCGATGCCATTATTAAGGGTGAACCTGCAAAAGTAACATGGAATCTTCCTACAACAAATGAGACTCCAGTTCCTGAACCACAAGGTTCTTCTGAAGAGTGGTCGTCCGCACCTCAAGAAGAATATATTGAGGAAGAACCTCATTCAAACAAGAAGCGTATATGGATTGCCATTGGAGGAATCGTTGCTGCTATTGTGTTGCTTATTCTGATTTGGCCGTCTAATAAGGTGGAAGAACCTATAGTCATTCCCGAGGACACAGTTGAAGCAGATACAGCCGTGGTAGAAGTTGTTGAAGAGAAAGTCTCAGATATTCCTGAAGTGGAGCCTAAGCAAAAAAAGCAGGAACAGGCCGCTGCACCTGCCAAAAATACAGCAAAGGAGCAGACCAAGGAATCGCCAAAGAAAGAGGAATCGAAGACTGATAATAATGCCACTATTCTAAAGAATGCTTTGGCGAATGGCGACTATCAGCAAGTTCAGAAACTGGCCAATCAGGGATATGCTGCTGCCTACGGACCTCTTGCCAAGTATTATCTCAGCAACCACGATTATAAAACTGCTGAGTCGTATGCAAAAAAAGCCAAAGCCGCTGGTTACAGTGATGGTGCTTCAGTGCTGAAGACACTGGAAAATCTCGGATATTACGATTAAAATAACAAAACAACATAGCATGAAAATCAAACATCTTTTAATGTTGATGCTCATGGTGGGCATCACATTCAGCCTCTCGGCACAGGATGCTTCTTTCTATAAGAAGTACGCCGACAAAGGCGACAAGGAAGCCATGTACAACTTGGCTGACTGCTACATCAATGGCACTGGGGGTGCTCCTCAAGACATGAATCAGGCCTCGTATTGGTTGACAAAGTCAGCCAAGAAGAACTACGCTCCGGCACAAGTAAAATTAGCTTACTGCTACATTTATGGAGCAGGTGTTCTGAAGGACTATAAACAAGCGTGGGATCTTGCTCAAAAGGCAATGAAGCAAGGTGAACCGACGGCTCATTACCTCGTAGCCACAATGTACAAAGATGGTATTTATGTACCTCAGAGTTGGTCAAAGTGGCAACAATATATAAGAAGCGCTGCTAATCTTGGGAACGATGACGCTCAGGCAGATTTAGGTGTCGCCTATTTGTATGGCGTTCAAGAGGCCGGTATACAGCAAGATATAAACTCATCTATCCCATGGTTGCGAAAAGCTGCAGAACAAGGCGATGCCAAAGGTAATTTTTACTTAGGTGTATGTTATGAATATGGCGCAGGCGTTCCCAAAGATGAGGAAAAAGCGCTTGAATACTACTATACCGCAGCAAATGCTGGTCAAGCGCAAGCTCAATGCGAAGTCGCTATGGCTTATTTGCTTGGAAAAAATGGTTTAAATGTAAACTATCCAGAAGCATATAAGTATGTCAATGCTGCTATAGAGCAGGAAGAGCCACGTGCCTATAAAATAATGGGAGACATCTATTATTATGGTTTAGGAACGACTGAAGACAATGACAAAGCGGCAGAATGGTACAAAAAAGCTTCTGATGCTGGAAACATTGCGGCATCAACGCAGTTAGCGGAAATGTATATACACGGAGTGGGTGTTCCAAAAAATGAATCCAAGGCATATCAACTATATAAGACTGCTGCCGACGCTGATGATATGAATGGTTTAGGAGGTGTTGGTGTATGTTTTGAAAATGGTTTTGGCGTTGCCAAAAATATTCCAACAGCTGTTTCTTATTACAAAAAGGCAGCTGAAAAAGGTCATGACTACTCAACATATCGTCTATATCTACTATATCGTGATGGCAACGGTGTAAGCAAGGATACCAATCTGGCTATTCAATATTTAAGACAGGCAGCAGATAATGGCGACAATGATGCTATCTATCGTTTGGGATTAGAGTATTGGACCGGAGAGATTCTACACGAAGAACCAGCCACGGCTATTAAATATATGAAACAAGCGGCTGAGAATGGAATGAATTTTGCAGCAGGAGTACTTGGAACAATTTATTATAATGGCTATGGGGCAGAAGATAAAGATTATAATAAGGCGTTTGAATATCTTTCTCAAGCTGTTCGTTCTCCCGAAGATTTTGGGGAAAATCTACTTTCTGAAATCTATCGAGATTTAGCTGCATGTTATAGATTCGGTAGAGGCACAGAAATAAATCATAGTTTGGCGTCTTATTACACCGAACAGGCTGCCAAATATGGAGATGAAGGTTCCTTTGACGCGGTTAAAGCTTTAAGAAACAACTAATATGAAAAAGATTTTCTTAATCATTATAGCAGCTTTGATGGGTTGCGTGGCAATGAATGCTGCGCAGCTCACCCCGGCACAAAAGAAGGCAAAGACTGAAATATTCAATGCCTTGAAAAAATATGGCACCAATATATCTGACGATGGAGAAGAGTCTCTTTCGTTCAAATATAATGGCACAACGTTTGAGGCTTCTGTTCATAAACTGAATCCGCAAACACTCTACCTGTGCCTTTCTGTCATTTTTGGGTTACCGGAAGATTACGTATCAGAAGTAGCAAATATAGCGGCTTTTAATGCCGCAGGCGGTAAACCGGTGTGTTCGTTCTCTGGCAGTGGTGCTTTAGCATTTTCCTGTGAAATGTATGCTAAAGATGCTAAACCGTTCATTGCTGTTCTCCCAGAAATGTTGCAGGCGTTAGAAAGTTCCGCTGAGAATTTCCAATCAGAATATGAAAAGGCTGTCCAAACCTATGTTCCATCTCCAGTAAGTGGCATATCCGCTATTGAGGTAAATAACACCGAGTTTATATATCCCAAGGTGGCTTCAAACGGAGATTCCAAGTTGTATATCCAAAAAGTAACACTTGATCCTAACTATACTATATTGGATATGGTGTCCTACAATGGTCGCCAATATCAATGGTGCTCAATCTCCAAGAATAGTTATATTTCGGTTAACGGTAAACGTTATCCTCTTTCTCGTGCGGATGGAATTGCTTACTCTCCGCAACATACGGACTTTCCGGGATATGATAGCGGACGTGAAGTGTCGCTACACTTCAAACTATATTTCCCCGCCATTCCTAAAGGCACAACATCCTTTGACTTTTCTGAAGGTTCTGTTGATGGTTGGCAGATTAAAGGTGTTGAGTTAAAACATGGTAATTCTTATGCAATCTCTGGCGATAAGATTGAAAGCGCATATCATTCATGGGATTGTACTGCGATTGAAGTGCAGGATGGCCAGACTATCGTTACAAAAACAGTCCGGCCTAAAAGCGAGGGTACATTTATGTATAGCAGTCAAGATGAATATATTGAGGATGCTGATACCGGACGTAAATACTACCTAATGAACAGCAGTATTGGTTTTGAAGGCTCACCCGAAATATCTCATGACACAAAAGAAATTACGTTCTATGAAGTTTATCCCTCGCTTCCAACTAATGTAAAGCGAATAAACATATCTTCCGGGTCTCAGTATTACGTAAAAGACTTGAAAATACGATAATTATCCACTCTCTAAATATACAATGGGGGTCGGACTTTATAATAGTTTGATTCCCATTTTACTTAAAATCAATGAAACATCTTTCATATCTAATAGCCATTCTGATCGCTCTCGTCTCATTGACAAGTTGCGAAGACGGCAATGTGACCAAACTAAAAAAAGAGGTTGCAACAGCAAATGCGTCATGTCCTGTGAGTTTAGGCATAGCAGGAGACCTTGTCAGTATAAAGTATTACGATAAGGACAATACCGTTCTCTTGTATTACTCAGTAAATGAGGAATTGTCGGGCGGTATATTCTTGAAGAAGAACAAGGATGTTATGCAGAAGCAGTTTCGTCTATTGTTTTCGAATCAAGAATCGGCAGAGATGTTGAAGGATATTGTAAATGCCAAGGCTGGTGTAATCATAGTGTATAAAGCACCTTCTTCCGGAAAGACTGTCAAATATTCTCTTCCCTACGAGGAATTAAAGGATATAAAAAATAATCCTCTTTCATCTCAAGAACTAAATAGAATGATTATCGAGACGAAGGTTGAAGTTGAAAACTCTCGTTGTCCTTTCAAATCTGATGAAGGCATGGTCACGGCAAAGGTCGCCATAGTAGATGATTATATAGTTTACTATTACGAAATGGACGAGTCTATGACTGACATCAAGGAAATGAAACGGAACCAATCGCAGTTGAAAGATTACATGGCCGGTGAATTAAAAAAATTGAGGCGTGATCCAACAATACAGCGAGAGTTGCAAATGCTTGTTCCATTAGGTATGGGCTATCAGTATCGGTATTACGGAAATAAGTCCAAGCAATATGTCGACGTTATTTTTACACCGGAAGAATTAGCTCAATACATCTCTCGTTGAAATGAATAAGCATTTTGGACAAATTGAGGGCTCTGATTGGATGACGAAACAAGATCGAGACGATTTTGCTCGTTATTGCTATGTGTATTCAAAAGAGATTGAGCCAATGTTTGGCCATTTTGACTGGGATAATGCGACATTTGTTCATTTCTGTAATACCAATAAAATACAAAAGAAAGGAAATAAAAAGGGTACAAAAAAGGCAAATCATTTTTGGTTTAATGCCGTAAAACCAGAAAAGGCTACCACTAATGATTTTGCACATCATTTTATGCGTCACATCCGCAATGCCTTTGCGCATGGATTGATTGAAGTGTCATACCAAGGAAGACAACGGCAAAAATATTATTTGATAAAAGATTTTGAACGGCATGGGGAACAGTCTATGTCCGGTTACATTCGCTCAGATTTATTTTGGCAAATGATATGGTACTTATACCAAACCCGTAAATAGAAATGGAAGAACTTAAAGTAGGAGATATAATCAAGGAGCGGTATGAACTTGTAAGATTTCTTGGAAGCGGTAGCTTCGGAGAGGTATGGCTTGCTCGTGACCGAATGACAGGTCGTGATGTCGCTTTGAAAATATATTTGAGTCTTGACCCGGCTGGTGTTGATGAGTTTCAGCGTGAATACTCTAACACCATCGACCTTTCAAGTCCGTATCTGCTGACTCCTGAATATTTCGACGTATTTCATCGTCGGCCATTTCTTGTGATGAAATACTGTGAACGTGGATCATCTTCCAAATTGGCCGGTAGCATTTCCGAAGAACAGTTATGGTCATTCATTGAGGATGTAGCAAATGGTCTTGATGTGTTGCACGGTCAATCAGATCCTATAGTTCATCAAGATATTAAGCCAGACAATATCTTGATTGATAACAATGGCAGATTCCTGATAACGGACTTTGGCATCAGTAAACGATTGCGTGCCACAATGCGGCGTCAATCCAAACGAGACGTGAGTTCAGGGGCAATGCCCTATATGGCCCCAGAGAGGTTTGACAGCAATCCAAAGTTAAGTACAGCGTCCGATATATGGTCTCTCGGTGCTTCCATCTACGAATTGGCAACTGGAGAACTCCCATTCAGCGGCTTCGGTGGAGCAATGCAAAGAAACGGTGCTGAGATGCCCAAGTTGGGTAAACGGTTTTCAAAATCGTTAAACGCTTTCATGCAAGCCTGTTTAAGTCCAGATATTTCAAATAGGCCCAAGGCATCAGAATTAAAAAAATGGGTCACGAATAAAACCATTCCTGACTCCTTGCGACCTAATACCCATCAAGAGTCAAATCAAGGGTGGGATAATAAGACCATAAGAGAAAAAGAATCTGTAGATTCAAATAACAAACGTCATTATCCTTGGATGTGGTTTATCGCTATAATCATTATCGCAGGAATAAGTGGTTATCTGTGGTATTCACAAAATCAAATAAAATCGTCTGCGAATGAGGCGTCTGTGGCTTCTAATTTAGACACAATTTCAACACCTACGGAATCTAAAATTGTGGATGAACCTATTCCTGTTGAGAATCCTATTGAGGAAGTCCAGCCAAATAACATAGTCCCTACACCCGCCAAAGCAATTAGTCAAAGTAATCTTCCTTTTAATCCTGCTGGATGTCCATATTTGTATATAAAAGGAAGTGACAGAACAGCTATGGCCAATAGGAAATCAAAGACAGTCCATTTGTATAATAGAGATTATGAATTCACTCTTGGAGATGGAAGACCAAATGGAACAATAGCTCTAATTTCTTCTAATGGATACGGTCAAAGTTTGTTCTTTGATTTAGATTTCTCTAATGATGAAAATGATGCTTTCTTTGATGAATTCGATGATCTCCGACCCGAATGTAACATGCAAATAACAGCAATGGATTTCGATGGTGATGAAGAGGTGGAAATTTTATTCACGATTCAATCAGAAGATTACATAACGACAAATACTTATGTGTATAAGTTATTGCCGACACCTTATCGTGATTCGATAGTCAAATACTTAGGTGTTGCGAATGGACAGCTTCATATGTATGTAGATGGAAGAAGTATAATTGCGCCCTACGGAAGTCAGGGACTATATAATGAATATATGTTGGCCAGTAATGGAAAAATAATAAATATAGAATAGTAAAAATGAAAAGATTAACATCCTTATTACTTTTGATAATAAATACACTCATAGTGTATGCTCAATCCGGTTCGACTGGATACGGGTATGGCTATGAATATTGCGACACTGTAGAGGTGGTTGAGGTAATCGAGGTAGTGGAGGCAATAGACTCCCTTGATTATGTGGATTATTCGCTGATTGATGTAATCAAGCCTCGCGATTGGGATAGACTTGTGCTTGATAGAGAACAGGCTCTTGAAGTTCTTGATAGACTCCCCTCTGATGCTTATGGATTAGATGAGAAAACAATAGTCAAAAAACTTTTGACTACACCAAATCTAAAGATAACTTCCCAAGAACTTTTATCATACCGAAAAGTTCGATCAATCCAAGTAAGCAATCTCGGAATCTTCTCATATCCGTATTTCTCCTGCCGATTCCGCAAAAAAGATGGTAAGATATTCTTTGAGAAAACAACCGGAAGCCAACGCAAATCAGGTTATATATATGACAACAAACCTGATTCAAAAGTATTCTTAGGAGGATGGTCTGTTAATGATGACCCTCAAACTTCCTATCAAGGTGAAAACTCGGTTTGTGGAATGGTTTACAAGATAGGTTCCAATAAGCTGATTATGTTGTTCTTGGCTCCGGACGAGAAATCTTTTGAAATATACGAACTAACAAAATAAACAATCATGTGTAGCATTGAACAATGTTCTCGTTGTCGTCTTGACTTCGACAGCTGTGGTCATTACGACCACACAGACCCGACTCCATGTAGTCACTTTGTGAAACCAATCGACAATTCAAAGATGTTCGCCCGTTGGTACAAGTTCTCCGGGCGTATCGGTCGTTTGGAATATGTCCTCACCCTGCTGATTTCAGTAGTTCTCTACTTCTTTGTTCTGTTAGGGATAGGACAAATCTTACAACTTGCCGGTGTGACAATTGAAAGTACTGTAGGAATTTACGTGTTCACTCTAAGCGCAATGATACCATCGGTTTACCTTATGCTTGCGGCTGGTATAAAAAGGACACATGACACTCGTGTTTCTGTATGGTATGCGCTTATTCCTGTTGTAGTCGCTCTATGTCTAATGCTTGGAATCATTCCGGGTATAATCCCAATCCTTATCGGAATAGCCGGATGTGTTTATCTTTTCAAGGATGCTGGTGAAGAAGGAGTAAACGAACACGGATCTAATCCGACACAGTCCTATGCAGAACAAATCAGCCTTGAAAACATCGGTTGATACATTACTACCACACGTTCATACATCATTAAGATTTCGTTTACCATTATAGATTTGAGGTATCTATATTTGTAAACGAAATCTTTGTGTAGAAAAGGCATAATATGGTAAGAACTGTATTTAGCATTGTCGCACAGTCGCTTGACTGGATTGGTATTAAGTGTGGGTTGACTTATAACGAGGTCAACATTCTTGTTTATTACCTTCTCATACCATTGTCATGGTGCATAATGTTTGACAGTTGGCTTGGACTACCAGTTGCGACCTTTGCTCTTACGTTCATATGGATAGGCATATTCGTGGCAACCCGACATATCTTCCGTGAATGGTGCGACCGGCTATTCCAAGATTCGGTTGACTTTCTTAACTGGTTTAATCAGTGGAGAGGCAACTACATTCTCAACTCGGTAATAATCTGTGCAGTTGTTCCGTTGTTGATTTATGCCGGACTGATAATACTTCTTATATACTCTTAAGCATGAAATGATATATAGGAGAAGAAGATACTATGGCATTATTGCCTTGATATTTACCGTCGTGTTCATTTTTGGATGCGGCGTTAAAGGGTTTTCTATGCCTCCAATTTCTATATCACTCACTCCTCAAATATTCAATTCTGAAAGTAATCTTACTTGGAAGGACAGCTTAATCCAAGAACTGGTTGAGATTATCAATCCTAACCATAAGGTTAGCCACTCGGAGAGGAAACGAATTGAAGCCCGTATAAAAACTTTTCCGCATAAGATTGAGCATCGTGACACATCTGCCTACTTTCTTCGCACGGCATACGCTATTGCATATTATGAGTTCGGCAAGAAGGATTACAAGAAGGGCTTGAGATATTCGCAAGAGTTTCAAGAAAAGGTGATTCTGCCGGGTTTCATGAACGCAATCTTTGATTATTCTTCTGTTGTGTTTCATGCTTCGATGGCTTTGAGGCATAAAGGCAGATTAAAATTTAAGAAAGATAAAAATGACTGGACGCAATGGACAGTCCCAGAGTTGAATGACTCGATATTTCACCCAAAGAGAGGGCCGGTGCAATTCATTGATGCTTTTTTAGATGATGTGCCGCTTGACCTTGACATAACTACATATCATAAACTTCTGTCATTCTTTCTCGATAATGGAGGCCGACTCGAATTACTTAACAGTGTAATCAATGCCGGATTCTTTCATAAGACCAAAGTAGCCGGACGGGATGACGTATTTAAAGCGATTTTCACTATGTGGGGTGTTGATGAATCCAATTTCGAGTTCAACAAATCAACCAAGAAATATTCTTATCGTATTGATAATAAACCTAAGGTTGAATTAAACAAAACCCCTATTGGAGACCTTACAAACGCTTTATTCCAGACTGATCCAGAAAGCAACATAGCAAATATGGACTCGCTAATTCAAATTGGCAAGTCTGAGGCAATTCCTCAACTGCTCTTAAAGACTTTAGGCATATACTATGACCGCAGCCAGTATCGCAACCTTGTCTCATGCTGCTATCGGTTTGTTCCGTATGTGTCGGGGTCAACATACGCTACTCTTCATAATTACATGGGTCTGGCACTTTCGAGTCTTGGAGATTATGAGGCGAGCTTGAGATGCTATGATGAGGCTATTGCTTTTGCAACATCTCCTGACAATCGCTCGACAATGAGACTTAACAAGGCTTGTACACTTGGAAAGATGGGCTGTTACGCAGAAGCGATTGACATATTCATGGCAGAGAAAAAGAATCAAGACTCTGCTTTCGACAAGTTTTGTTGGTTTGACAATCTCGGATATATCTACAGTGAAGTAAATCCGCAGGTTGCTTTATATTACTATAATAAGGCGGAATCTTACCTTGACAAGGGTATATTGTATGAGATAAGGAAAGTACGTCATTTCTGCCGTAAGGCGCAATTGTTGACCGGCAACAAGTATCTTCAGCGAAATGCTATAGAGGAGGCATTAAAGTTCACACGCAAAGAATTTTGTAGTGATGTGGCAAAAGGTATGGCTTATACTGAATATGGAGCATTCCTCTCTTCAATCTATGATTATGAGAAGGCTAAGGAATATTATAGTCTGGCAAAGGGTTGTTTTTCATATTTATCTCCGGAAGATAGCCGACTTCAACGCTTGAACGACCTACTTGAAATGCCTGATGAAGAGTATACTTTTGAGGGACAAACTGTAGAGGACGTGAAACGCGAAGTCGTCCAAACATTGCTATCCCTGTCTCAGAGTGAAAGAGGCTCTATGCTGTACCCCTTGCAAAAGCTGATTGCTGCCAAGATGAACAGCGGAAACTATGCAGATGCCTTGTCACTTTCTCTCTTCAGGAAGGGGCTACTTCTTACAACCCGACAGTCAGTAGAGAAGAAGGTGGCCACAAAACGTGGGTTGAAGAGAAAATATCAAGAACTTCAGTCGCTTCGCGCCCAACTCTCGGAAGTGATTGCCATGGAAGATACCATCCATATCCCGCAGCTCGGTGTTAGGATAGCCAACATTGAGCGCGACTTATCAGCAAAGATGTTGCATGACAGGACGGTCTATAGCGAAATTGACAAGACTCTCGCTCAGGTACAGCATAATCTCAGAATCGGCGACATTGCAATTGAGTTTATAAACTACGATAGCCGATATGGAGCATTCATTATATTCCCTGATGGGCGATTTGATTATACGGATATCCCCGATTTGACTAAGGTTTGGGGCACTCTGCAAGATTACTTGCCACCGACCGGTGAAATCTATTTCTGTCCGGATGGAGCAATCAACAACATCGCGATTGAATTCTCGAAGGATGAAGATGGTCTGCCGATGTCGCAAAAGTATCATATTCACCGAGTGTTTCATCTTGCCGATATTCAGCGGCATGGTGGTATCGGCAATAATGTGGTGGTAGTGGGTGTGTCCGACCACAATTCGCCAATAGGTGAGGCGCAGACTATCAATCGCGGCACGATGTCTGACTTGCCAAATGTAGAGTATGAGATTAAACTTATTCATCAAAGAGTAGATGCCAGCAAACTCAAACTGTTTTACAACGATGATGCTACTGAGGTGAATTTCAATGGTTTTAACCGAGAGAAAGTCTCTTCATTACATATCTCCACCCATGGTATATACCGCGACAACGCTGCTCTCGAAGCATCAGCTGAAAATACCGCTGATGATGATTACCACATAGCCCGACGTATGCTGAGTGCCAATAAGGTTTCTCTCTCCGGTCTTATACTGCGCCAAGGTAATCTGTCATGGAAGTCCGACAAAATAATGGAAGACAACGATGACATTCTCACCTCAGATGAAATCGAGAATATGTCATTTCCAAATCTTCACCTTACGGTGTTGTCGGCTTGTGATTCCGGTCTTGGCGATGTTGACTCCGAGGGCGTCTGGGGCTTACAGCGAGCATTTCGTATAGCCGGAAGCAAATCGTTGATTTGCAGCCTACGAAAAATTGATGACTATTGGAGCGCTCAATTCATGGACGCTTTTTACGAATATGCCGGTCAAGGTCGTACAGTTTATGACTCTTTTCATTATGCACAAAAAATGTTGTATGCAGCAGAGCCGAACAGTCCAGAGATATGGTCATCATTTATACTGATTGAATAATAGCAAGAACAAAATATGACAGAAACTTACGAAGACATCGTGAGGAAATATTATAAGGAGATGAGGCACAACTTCATCGACCTCCTCATGGAGAAATACAAAAAATCAAAGATGCGACAGGAGGATGCCGAAGACATCTACCAAAGCATCTTTATAGCCATTCAGGAAAACCTGATGTTTGGACGAATCAAAGAGAATACATCATGGAGCAGCTACATCATGACACTTGGATTGAATATGGCAAGCAAGCATTATCGTAAAATCGGCAAAACCGATTCCACCGATGAATGTGATGCGGATGATGAAGAAAAACAGTCGAAAATTGCCCGCAAGGTCGATGAACTGATAAAGTCCATGTCAGAGGAAGAACCGGAACTATATAAAGATCCGGCGGCTCAGGCTGTGTTGGGCGATGAACTTACGCACACTCCAGACCCATGCGCGACAATAATCCGCCTGACTTATTACAGTGGTCTTTCAGATGCTGAAATAACAGAAGAGTTTGACCGCTACAATAGCGCAAAAGCTGTAAAAGCCAAACGTTGGCAGTGTATGAAAGATCTGATATACCGTGTCAAACTCACTCTATACAACGCCGGTATCATTGATGAAAAACCGGAAAAGAAATAACGCTATGGAAAGAATAGAACTTTTTGATAATTATATACTTGACAACCTAACTCCGCAGGAGAAGATTGCATTTGACGCCCGTCTAAAATCGGACAGAGCTTTCGCCAATGATTTCAAGATATACCTTTTCGCCATAAAGGGAATCCGGCAAGAGGCTGAGCAGAATGATATGGAGTTTGCGGTTGCCTTGAAACATCTTTCAAAAGGGCAACTTAAAGAAATTATAGGCAGACGTTCACAACCGAGAATCTTACGTATATCTTATCTTCGTGAACGCTTGGCGTGGGTGTCTTCAGTTGCTGCCATTCTGATTATTTGCTTTTTTACCGTGTTTCAAGTCCAGAAACATGGACAATATCAACTTTATGACACCATCGTAGCCTATAACTATATCCCTGACTACGACCGCAGCGACGGCGACATCAACAACTATTCCGATAAGGAAATCAAGGACATTCTTCCACAACTGGAGAATGAGTATGCCAATGCTCCAAGCGATGACATACAGAGATGTCAGGATGCGGGTATGCGACTTGCAATGGTATATCTGAAACTTCATGACAAGAAGAAGGCTGTCAAGACTCTTGAAGAATTGGCAGCAAGATTCCACGATGATGAGGATTTCTCGGCACGTTGCAATAAGATTATAAGCCAGTTGAGATGATAAGAGGTTTTATCAGTAGTGTTTTGCTGGTAGTCTTGGCCTTATCAGCCGCGGCTACCAACCGCGCTCTGCTCGTAGGAATCGGAGAATATGATCAAATAGCCACCGGCTGGGGGCGTATTCATGGGGATGCTGATGTGACATTACTAAAGCCTCTTTTGGCAAAACAGGAGTTTACCGATATAGTGACCCTTACCAATGCAGACGCTAAGAAAAAAGATATTGTCAATGCACTTCGTCAATTAGCCACCCGGTGCAAACCGGGCGACAAGGTGTATTTCCATTTTTCCGGGCATGGACAGCCAATCAGCGATGAAAACAGAGACGAAGCTGATGGCAAACAATTTGACGAGTCCATAATACCCTACGATGCTTGCCGTGATACCAGAAAAATGAATGGTAAATATGTCGGACAATTTCATTTGATAGATGATGAACTTTGTCCGCTGCTCAATGAAATAAAAAAAGCGATTGGTAGTAATGGCGAAATATTTGTTGCTGTTGATGCTTGTTACAGCAAGGGCATCCAGAAAGATGAGATGACGGAAATAGACCCAGAGTTGTTGCGCTATGCCCGCGGCACGGCCCACGCTTTCGTTCCCAAAGGGCATAAATCATATCTTTCGCGTGTTCCCAAACCCGACCGATTCACTTCAGGTGCCAAGATGTGGGTCGCTACAGCTTGCCAATCCAACGAGCGTAATCTAGAATATCGCAGTGAAAGCGGTAAGATGTATGGTTCGCTATCCTATTACATTTCTCTGTTATTGAAATCCAATGCCGATTTTGGCAGTTGGGCAAATTCTATCAGAGAAAGACGATATGCAACTCGTGGCATTTTTCAGCCCTCGCAGCACCCTTCAATAGAATTTATCCCGTAATTCCGTTTACACTTTTGGCTTCTACGGTATATTAGTTTGTGAAAACAGATAATATACTTACCGATATGGTTACTCAATCAGATTTTTCAAATGTTGCTGAATCCATCCGAGGTAATTTATCATCGGCATTGCCAAAGATGATAGAATATAAGACATATCTTCAACGTAACGTTCTCGATGTTGCAACCTGCAACGAACTTGATGATGTGAAAAACGGAATAGTCAATGGGTCGTTAATGACGAAGTTGATAATACTGGCTAAAAGTAGATGGCAATCAGGAGCAACAGTGGACTTATACTGTCTTGCTATGTCGGTCGCTACCATTATTAAAGAATATGATTGGGGTACGGAATATCTCAGTGATAAAGGATTGTTTTCGTTGGCAATGCAAATTCAAAACGCTTAGGACAAAGAAATATGAATCTTAAAAAATTTCAATTCAAGGGTCGAACTCGAACATACTCGGTTGAAGTACCAATAGAGAACGGCGGAATCAGAACCGATAAATTCTGTCCTCAGGATTTACTTACCGGAGGTGTGAGCATAATCTCAGCAATCAATGGAGAATGTGAAGAAGAATTCATTTCCGATTGCCAGAAGCAGGTACTGGCTATGGATTTGGCTGACGCTGATGCTTCGCTTGTTGACCGTCACATAGCCGGACTCATGGCAGTGGTAATGGATCATTTCTCCAGATGCGGACGGATAATCTTCGGAGACTTGCTTATATACATGGACTGCTTCAGCCTTCTTTTGGAAGCCGATGGATTTTCGGAAGAAGAAGTCCAAAAGATATATCCACGCATCACACGGACAATCGTAGATTTGTATCCTGACTACGTGTTCAACACCGCTGACCTGTCTCTTTTCAAAGGTAGTCATTTCGACCGAATACTGAATGGGTTAACATCTAAAAAATAATGGGACGATATTTCTATCCAACGGCAACTGATGCGTTGTCTGCAAAAAAGATGTTCTTACGTGAGCATGGGTACAGAATTGGCCATTGCTTCCAAAACACATGGGGTACTGGATACGTTCTATTCGATTCTAAATCGGATGTGAATGCTTGGTACAAAGAACATACCGGACGTTATTTCTATACTGATGAATATGAACCGGGGACAATATTCACAAAAGAGGATGCGTATAACGAAATTGAGCAAACATACGGTAGAGAAATAGATGCCGCTCTTAGTGGACGAGATAAATCTTTGCCTATATTGGCACTTGGATTGCCTTCAGCATTCGGCAACAATATTATAATCAAGTTTGCTAAGTCTTCAGAAGAGCAAGACATAGAATGGCGATTCTATGTTCACTATGACGCACGTACAATGGAAGTCAATTCAGATGTTACAAACGCACAATTGCGTAAGATGATAGTCAACACAATATATCATGCGTTTTATGAATCTCGATTTAAGAAAAGAATTGAAGGTTCTAAAGCCGAGTGCGAAAGGAGGGCTGCCGAAAAGAGAAAAAAAGAAGAAGAAATTCGTCAGAGAGAAGCCCTCAGTTTGCGAAAAGAACAGCAAAGAATTGAAAATGAGCAGAGGGAGAGGAGTTACTATATTGCATATCAAAAATATCTGTTAGAATTAAATGCCTATGAGAATGAGATGAAGTATTACAATGAGGCGATGTCTCTAAAAAAGCGTTTCTCTTATGGTGGTCAGTTCCCAAATGGCGCTTGGTTAATTTGCTTTATATTATTTCTTGGCGTAATTTTTCTCTCTTTTTTCTTATCGGGATTAGAAAAAATAGTACCACATGGGGTAATCGTCGTATTGGATATTGTCATATTACTCGGCGGTTATCGGCTTATTTTCAAAAAACTTAAGCCATATTTAGAGGAAGAGAATTTTGATAATACGGGATTTGAGCAGTGGGTCAGCTCCAATCCTAAATCTCCACTAATACGATATATTCGTAATAACTGGCCTCCTTCTAAACCGATTCCTCCAATTAAGTAATTATGAAAAAGGCTATCGTAATAATTCCCGCCATTATGCTATTTGGGATCGGATGTCTATTCCATGTTTATGGAAGACAATCCGGCATTTACCACAAACGTCAAGTTATAACCACTTTATCTAAAACATATTCAAATGAATATTTCTCTATTGATTATCCAACAGGATATGAGGTAGAGGCCTCATTCCCAACCAAGCCGGTTGGCATTGAAGAACTCAAAGATATGACACCGGAGGCCATACAGTCGCTGCTTCCCAACGAGCTTTATATCAATCCCGATATTTCTAATCAATATTGGGAGAAGCCAGAAATATATATTGTGCTTTCTCGCCATAAATTGGACTTTCCGCTCAGATTGATGATGGGATTATCTATTGAAACCAAAGAGAAGGAACAAAATGGTGGGATGGAATATATTGGTTGTACTGAGGTAGATAGTATAAATTTTGCGGGTTATCCTGCATTATCAGTCGATTTTGCTTATCGTGCTTCAATATGCGACACTCTAATACAGCATCAGATAATTGTTCAGAAGCCGAACTATGAGTTATATTATATCAACGCCAAATACAATCTTAGGAATTCAAGGGCTGAAAAACTTGGAGAAGAAATAATTTCGACCTTTAAGTTCAAATAGGGATTGCAATATACCTACATTCTTGTTGAATAACAGCTAAATTTTTCATGGAAATTAAAGTCAAAAGAAAACGTATAGTTCTGATATTTACTTGCCTTATATCTATATTTGGTATAATCGTAGTCGTATGTGACCGAATGGTTGACAATGCCGCCAAGGACAGACTTTATGACGATGTTGAGGATATACCACATCGTAAGGTAGGGCTTGTGCTTGGCACTTCGCCCATATCTACATGGAATGGGCGAAGGAACTATTACTTTGATCATCGTATAAAAGCGGCCGCAGACCTATATAACACCGGTAAAGTTGATTGGCTTGTAGTCAGTGGTGGCGATTATCGCAATACAGAGAACGGATATGATGAGCCGGTGGCTATGCGTGATTCTCTGATAAAGCAGGGAGTCGATTCAATCCACATAGTTCTTGACTATGACGGCACTCGCACACTTAACTCAATAGCTAAGATGCGTGATGTGTATCGGCTGGACTCAATCGTAATAATTTCGCAAGAATACCATAACGAGCGTGCCTTGTATCAATCCAAACATCTTGGAATAGATGCAATCGGATATAATGCCAAGACCCCCGGTCGTCGTACATCATGGTGGCGTAATCGTGGGCGTGAGGTCCTTGCCCGCGTAAAACTTTTCATTGATATTGTCAGAGATGTGCAACCCGACATCAAGGAGTCAATGGTCAGTGATTTTACTGAGTCAAAACTGGAGTTCTTGTCAGAATCACATATACAAACAGAATATGGAGATTTAATTTGCCTGAA
>OFFM01000256.1_pt1 | contig 50248 bp, 37 predicted proteins | sample 1521401 | NCBI WGS metagenome assembly OFFM01 (sample SAMEA3504118, study PRJEB24116) | mouse gut metagenome | biome: mouse gut; feature: mouse-associated habitat; material: faeces | place: Denmark | collected 2011
GCCGATTGTGCTTTTGTGCATTTCTATGTGGACAAGAATAACTAACGGTCATCGGTAGCAGTTATTTATCATGATTTATACAACATATCATGTAATCATTACGTTTTAATTGTAAAAGTTATTTTAAATGCTTGAAAATTTGACTTAATAGAAATAAAACATTAACTTTGCGCATAGCAATCAAACAAAATATAAAACTAATAGTTATGACTCGAACCATCACCATTAAAAAGCCGTCTCAAAGGATGATTCAGGTCTTTGATTCCTTAAGAGAAAAGAAACAGCAACAGATTGAGAAGTTGACTAATAAGAAAGAATGTGTCTTTACAGTAAAAGTGTAATATGGACATATCTTTTGACATATATAACGATAAGGGCGATCAAGTTAGGGTCGCCCTTTCGTATTACGATACAGAAATTCTTCAAGCATTTACAAACGACTCGCTTACACTAACACTTGTTTTCTATGATGTGACTTTAGTTCGGATATCAGGAAATCAAACCTTAGGAATACAGACACTACAGGCAATCAGTGATGTGCTGTTTCGATTCATGAGTGAAAATGACAATGTTGTTTTATGTTTCTATTGTGACGATTTGACTGATGTGGTACGTCATCATAAGGAACTCACTCCTCAGGAATATAGAAGTCGTTTGTTCTCAAGGATGTTCGATAAGTATGTTCAAGCTAATGATATTACAGATATCGTGAATTACGGTATCAGGATTGAAGATAATAACAGTCCAAGATTCGCGCATTTTATTACACCGGTGAAGTATCTGTCGGCAGTAAAAATATTGGGAGAAATTATAATGGAGAAATAGCACATAGTAACACATATGTGGCGGTATTGGGGTGTTTTGTGGTGATTTTGGTGGTGGTTTTGATTTTGACTTTTGGGAATAAATCGATATATTTGCAAGTTGAACAACAGCGCTGTTGCGGGAGATGATATGCTTTGGAGAATTTAACCAAGGTTAAATTTTTGATTTTCACGGAATAAAGCGCGGATCATTTGTTGTAATATTTATAACCGAACATAAATTATATATAATACAATTCTTATGGACAGATACCAGAAAACACTTGCAGAAAGCAGTGTCATCGAGGATGATGCAGTTGTTGCCGCTGAAGTAAAGAAAATCGTGGAGGAATCCGGTAAATATGCTACTCCGGAGGTATATCAGTTCCTTTTCAGCTCCATCGACCTTACCACGCTGAGCACGGAAGACAGCGTGCGCAGCGTATCGAAATTCACTCAGCGCGTCAATGATTTTGACAATGACTATCCTCAGTTCAAGAATGTAGCCGCAATCTGCGTATACAGCAATTTCGCAGAGGTTGTAAAGGCTAATCTTGATGTAGAGGGTGTAGATATCGCCGTTGTGGCAGGCGGTTTCCCGTCAAGCCAGACTTTCGATGCTGTCAAGGTTGCAGATGTTGCCATGGCGGTTGAAGGTGGTGCCAATGAGGTTGACATCGTGATGAATGTCGGACGTTTCCTCGATGAGAATTATGAGGATCTGTGCGATGAGATCATCGAGCTGAAACATACAGCCCGCGATGCCAAGCTCAAGGTAATCCTCGAGACCGGATGCCTCAAGACCGCTGCCAATATCAAGAAGGCATCGATCCTTTCGATGTATAGCGGAGCGGATTTCATCAAGACATCCACCGGTAAGATCTACAGTGGTGCCTCACTTGAGGCTGCATATGTGATGTGCCAGGCAATCAAGGAATATTATGACAAGACAGGCCGCAAGGTAGGTTTCAAGGCAGCCGGTGGTGTCCGCACATCGGAGGAGGCTCTTCACTACTACGCAGTGGTGAAAGAAGTGCTCGGTGATGAATGGCTCAATCAGGATCTTTTCCGCATCGGGGCAAGCAGCCTTGCAAATAATCTTCTCGCCACAATGACAGGCGAAGAGGTGAAATATTTCTGATGCGATCACGACAAACATCCGTATATGAAAACTAACCGTATTATGACACTGGCGCTGGCTCTCCTTCTCGGAGTGTCGGCATCAGTGTCTGCTTATGCTCAGGAGCGTAAGATGTACCGCACTTTCGGTGTGGCTTTCTATAACCTTGAGAACCTCTTCGATACAATCAATAACAACGGCAAATATGACTTTGAGTTCTCTCCGCAGGGCTCTTACCGTTGGGACGGTGCGAAGTATTGGAAGAAAATAAACAACATCGCTTATTCGATCTCGCAGATGACCACCAAGACCACGCCTATAGGTCCGGCTGTGATTGGTGTCAGCGAGATCGAGAACATTACCGTTCTTCAGGACCTTGTGAAGGCTGATGCCATAAAGGAATGGAATCTGCAGATCTGCCATCACGACTCTCCTGACGCCCGTGGTGTGGATGTAGGTCTTCTCTATAATCCCAAGCTGTTCCGGGTGATCAATGTCACCAACCATCGTCTTGTGGTGCCGGAGCTTCCCCGTTTCAAGACCCGCGACCAGATGTGTGTTGTCGGTCTGATGGGCGGAAGCCGTGTGGCTGTTATAGTAAACCACTGGCCATCACGTCGCGGAGGTGAGAAAGAGAGCAGCTGGCTTCGCGAGGCTGCGGCTTCATTGAGCCGATCCATCGCCGATTCCCTCTATAAGATCGATCCCAAGATGGGTGTGATTGTCATGGGTGACCTCAACGACGACCCGCACAACAAGAGCGTGGCGGAGACACTCGGTGCTGTAAAGAAGATTGCCGATACAAAAGAGGGTGGCTTCTTCAATCCTTTCTGGGAGAAACTGGACAAAGGTATCGGTTCCTATATCTATCGCGGTGGCTGGGATCTGTTTGACCAGATTATCGTTAACAAAAACCTTGTGGACGGAGCCTGCGGTCTTAAATTCCGCGGCGCGGAGGTGCTTAACAAACCTTTCCTCATTCAGGAGGATGGTCAATACAAGGGCTATCCCAAGCGAACCTTCTCATCCGGCGCGTGGAACGGCGGCTTCTCCGATCACCTTCCCACGGAGATCTATCTCGTGCAGGAAGTGCGCAAATAATGTGAACACAATAACAAAGAATACTTTTTTAGATTAGACAATTATGCGAATAAAACTATCATTGCTGATGCTGCTTTGTCTGGCGCTTCCATCGCTGGCTGCCACCGGACTCAAGGGCACATTGGTCGATGCGAACAATGGCAAGGCTGTGGCTGACGCCAACATACTGCTTCGCGACCAGGCAATATTTGTGACAAGCGGTTCCGACGGAACCTTCTCAATCTCCAACGCACAGCCGGGCAAGGATGTGCTTCAGATCATAGCATACGGTTATGCGGATGCTTATGTGGATGTCGATATTGTGAACGGTATCGTCCGTAATATCGGCGACATCAAGCTCACACCCTCAGGTGGTGACAATGAAGCCTTCAATTCCGACAGTTTCCTTTTCGATGAGGAGGATATCCTTGACGATGAGGGTGCATCGCAGTCTGTCGGAACCATCCAGGGCGCAACCGACGATATCTATTATCAGGCAGCGAACTATGACTTCTCGCTGGCGCGCTTCCGCTGGCGCGGTTACGACTCCAACTGGAGCGCCGGTTACATCAACGGATTCAACTTCAACGACGCAATGCGCGGACGCTTCAACTACTCCGGTCTCGGCGGCATGACATCGGGAGCTTTCCGCAACCGCACCACTGACATCGGTATGGATGCCGCTTCATATGGCTACGGTAACATCGGCGGCGCAAGCAACTACACCACTTACGCATCCGAGTATGCTCCCGGATTCCGCGGTAACCTGTCGTATACCAACTCAAGCTATATGCTCCGCGCTATGCTTCAGTATTCCACCGGTCTAAACCGCAATGGTTGGGCATTCTCAGCCAATATCATCGGACGTTATGCTCCAGAAGGTGTGATCGAAGGTACATTCTATAACTCGCTCGGTCTTGCCCTGAGCCTTCAGAAAGTATTCAACGACCAGCACTCCCTCAACCTCTCGGCATGGGGTGCACCTACACAGCGTGCCACAAACACTGCCGCCACCCAGGAGGCTTACGATCTTGCAGGTTCAAATCTCTACAACCCTGCCTGGGGTTATCTCGATGGCAAGAAGAAAAGCTCAAGGATAGTGGAGTCTTTCGATCCCAGCGTGCTTCTCAACTGGATCTGGAAACCCATGATGGGAACCAAGATCAACACCGGTATCGGATTCCGCAGCAACCATTACAGCAGCTCCGCGCTCAACTGGTATCAGACAGCAGACCCGCGTCCCGACTATTACCGTTATCTCCCTTCATATTATGCTCCCGATGTAAAGATAACAGCTAATCCTGAATTCAATCAAGAGCTTTATGATTGGCAGAAACAGCAGTATGATGCTCAGCTGGCGCAGCAGGAATTTATCCGCGATTGGTGGGCAGGCGACAAGGCACACCGTCAGATCGACTGGAACCGTCTCTATCAGACCAACATGCTCAACCGCGAGCAGTATGACCGCGATCCCTCGCTTGTAGGACAGTCCTCATATATCCTTGAGAACCGCCATTCAAATTTCAACGCGTGGATGTTCAACTCTTACATCGACCATCGCATCAACGACCATATGACTCTCCAGGGAGGTCTGAGTTTCAATTATACAGACGCCCGTTATTACAAGACCGTGCGTGACCTGCTCGGTGGTGAGTTCTGGCGCGATGTCGACAACTTCTCAGAGCGCGACTTCGCCGGTAATCCCGATATCATGCAGAACGACATGCGTAATCCCAACCGTCGTGTCTACAAAGGGGATGTATTCGGTTATGACTACCATATCCGTAGCTATGTGGCAAAGGCTTGGTTGCAGAACCAGATCACCACAGCTCACTGGAATGTGAACTACGGTCTGGAGGTATCCTACACCAACTTCTCCCGTCATGGTGAGATGCAGAACGGACGTGCTCCCGAGAATTCACTCGGCCAGGGCAAACGCCACACATTCGACAACGCAGCCCTCAAGGCAGGTGCAACCTACAAGCTTGACGGCCGTAACTATTTCACAGGACACTTCTCATACGGCTCACGTGCTCCGATGCCCGACTACTCTTATGTATCACCGCGCACAAAGGACACTTCCGTTGCAGGTCTCAAATCAGAGCGCTTCCTTTCAGCCGACCTCTCCTATACCTGGAACTATCCCCGTTTCCGCGGATCTGTTACAGGATTCTTCACTGAGATGTGGGATGGAATCACACGCACCGGTTTCTATGACTATCAGCTCAACACCTTCATGAACTACACCATGTCTGGAATGCAGACTGAGTATAAAGGTATAGAGCTGGGTATGGAATACAAGATTCTCAGCAATCTGTCGGTATCAGCAGCCGGAACATTCTCACGCTACACCTATAAGAACAATCCTCTCGGTGTCCGCAGTTACGAGAACGGTTCTGCAGATGATGTAACCCGTCGTGTATACCTCAAGAACTATCATATCGGTGGTGCTCCGCAGCAGGTTTACTCAATCGGTCTGAACTATAACATCAAACAGTGGTTCTTTGAATTGAACGGTCAGTGGTTTGGCGACAACTGGATTTCGCTCTCACCCGCCCGTCACGAGGAGATGCCCGGACTTTGGAAATTCTGCACAACAGAGGAGGAATATATCGCACGCCGTAACGAGATCACCCGTCAGGACAAGCTCAACAGCGAGTGGGTGTTCAACTTCTCTATCGGCAAGATCCTCTACACTAAGTTCGGTTCAGTGAATTTCAACCTCAGTGTAAACAACTTCCTCAACAACCGTAATGTACAGACAGGCGGTTATCAGGAGGGTAAGTTTGACTATACCGATTATAACGTTAACAAATTCCCCAACAAGATCTACTATGCCCAGGGCATACGCGTGTTCTTCAACGTGGGTATAAGGTTTTAATAGTTAGGAGTTAGGAATTAGGAGTTAGGAGTTAGGAGTTAGACTTCAGCTTCTTATTGCTGATTTGAAAAATAATAAATTGCGAATTTGAAAAGAGAAACAATTTGCAATTCTGATAACAGAAATTAAAATGAAAAATATAAAGATATTATTTTCGCTGGTGGTTCTGATGGCCTTGGGTCTCGGATCTTGCAACGATGAGCTTGCGCAGCCGCCGGTCAATCTGCCCGAAGGCGGAGTGGGAACCGGATATTGGAACAACCCCATGACTGCCTATCAGGCATCTTTAGGCAGTGTCAACGAAAATGTATATGATGGTGCTGGCGTATGGGTAAAAGGATATATAGTAGGTTATGTAGACACTAATGTTGGTAATGTGCTAAAGGCTGAGTCCGCAGCCTTCAACACACCTGCTACAGTAAAGACCAATATCCTTATAGCGATGAGTCCGGATGAACGTAATTGGGAAAATTGCGTTCCAGTGCAGCTCCCCACCGGGGATGTGCGCAATGCCCTCAACCTTGGTGACAATCCTGGAAATCAAGGTAAGGAAGTTTGTATATACGGCACTACTGGTTCAAAATATTGTGGTGCATATGGAGTACGCAGTGTTTCGCAATATAATTGGGGCAGTGAAGGGTTAGCTCCTAAACTTCCTGAAGGAGCGGTTGAGCTTACAACACTCAAATTCAAAACGGGAATGCAGAGCTTCACTTTCGACCAGGGAAATCCGTCGACGGCTGGATTCGAGGCATGGAAGCAGGATAGCCAATATGGATTGGTGGCAACGGGCGGACGCTCGGGAAGTGCTGTCACCACTGATGCCATTGCCATCTCGAGGGTATATGACTTCAAAGGCTATAGCATAGTGTATGTGAGAATGCGCTCGGCAGCCAACTATTTCAACAACAGAGAGACATTCAGAGAGATGTGCCAGACTATGATGCGTGTTGTAACAGGTGACTCTGACAATTATACATATGGTGATTGGCAGATTCTGGAGTTCAAGGGTGTGCCGGAAGGCAATTCATGGACATTCGGCAACTCTGAATATCTTGAAGTGCCTGAAGGTGGAGACAAGAAACTCCAGTTTGGTTTCCGCTATACCTCGACAAGATCTGTTTCAGGTACATGGGAAATCGAAAGTCTAACACTTTGCGGAACCCCGCAGAAGTAGTGGCTTAAGGTTCAATTATAAATAATGAAAATGATGAAAATCAAAAATATCATAAATTCAGCATTGGCTGTCATGGGGCTTGTTGGACTTGCATCCTGCCAGGCCGATATGGATGCTCCCGCGCTTGTGGAGCCTAAGGCTACGATGGAGGCCAATACCACCATTTCCGATTTCAAGACTGCGTTTGCCGATCAGACCGTGCTCTGCCCGATGAAGGATGCCGAGACGCAGACCCCGTATATTATCCATGGTCGCGTGATTTCAAGCGATGCCACAGGTAATATCTACAAATCAATCGTAATCCAGGACGAGACTGCTGCCCTCACGCTTTCAGTGAACCAAGGATCTACCTATACCGATTATCGTATCGGTCAGGAAATCGTGCTCAACGCCACCGGCCTTTACATAGGTTATTACAACGGTCTGCAGCAGATCGGATGGCTTGACGAGTATAATGGAGAGCCATCTCTTACATTCTTGGCATGGGATTATTTCCTCGCGCACAGTGAGAAAAACGGATTCCCCAATGATGATGTCGTATATGTAGGGCAGGATGATGAGCAATGGCCGTCAGAGAATCCCTATTGCATCGTAACTACATTCTCTGCTCTTCCTGCTTCCGGCGAGGACTTTCGCAACATGCAGAGCCAGCTTGTGGAATTCCGCAATGTATATTTTGAGGAGGGTGGTAAGGAGACTTACGCTCCCTATCAGGAAAGTGTGAACCGCACACTCAAGGATGCGAACGGTGGTTCTCTAACAGTGCGTACTTCAGGATACTCCAACTTCTACAATGAAATGATTCCCGAGGGCACCGGCACAGTGCGCGGTATCCTCTCATACTATGGTGACGGATGGCAGCTGCTTCTCCGCGGCCTCGGTGATGTTATGATCACCAAGGAGGGACAGAAGAACGAGCCCTACACTGTGGAACGCGCTATCGAGCTTCAGAACCAAGGCGCGGCAGGCTGGGTGAAGGGCTATATCGTAGGTTCTGTTATGGCAGGTGTGAATACTGTAACATCAAACGATCAGGTTATTTTCGGTGCTGACGCTGAGATGGACAACAACATCCTTGTCGCTGCATCACCTGATGTGAAAGATTGGACACAGTGTCTTGCTGTAGAGCTTCCGCAGGGTTCTGCATTCCGTGAGAGTGTGAACCTTGTTAAAAATCCGGATGTGCTCGGTAAGTCTATTCTTGTAAACGGTAGTCTCTCTTCATTCCTCGGTATGCCTGGTATAACCGGCAACGGAGGCACAGCCGATGATGTCGAGGTTGATGGCGTCACAATCGGTGGCGGAGATACTCCCACACCTCCCGCTGAAGGTCTTCCAAATGGAGATGGTTCTGAAGCATCGCCCTACAGCGCAAGCCAGGTGAATGCAATGACAACAGTGACCGGAACAAACCTTTATACCGGAGTCTGGGTCAACGGATATATCGTGGGTTATGTGGATACCGGTATTAAATCGTATGCTACAGACGAAAGTTCCAAATTCACAGTTCCCGCAACAGTGGCTACCAACCTCCTTCTTGCAAACACTCCGAATGAAACCGACTGGAACAAATGTATAAGTGTCAATTTGCCCTCCGGCTCAGATGCACGTACTCAGCTCAATCTTAAGGATAATGCAGGAAATCTCGGTAAGCTCCTTACCATTCAAGGTACAGTGACACGCTATGTCGGTTTGTCTGGTGTGAAAGAGCCCACTTCATTCACACTTGGCGAAGGTGGTGGCGACACTCCCACACCTCCCACAGGTGATGAGACCGTAGTTTATTCTTCACTTGGAAAGACGCTCACAGCTATGCCTTCCGACTGGACTATTGACAATGTGTCGCTTTCAGGATCGTTAACAAATGTATGGACCTGGAAGTTATATAACAACAGTGGTTATCTCAATGCAAGTGCGTTTGTGAACAACACGGCCAATCCTTCTCTTGCATATGCAATCTCACCTGTGATTGACCTTACCGGTTATAAGACAGCGAAAGCATCCTTCCGCCATGCAGCCAAGTTCCAGACAACACTTAAGGAACTCAGTGGGTTTGTGGTTCGCGAAAGCGGTTCCACCACGTGGACAGAGATGACAATCCCGGAATGGCCAGCTGCTGGTGCCTGGACATTTGTTGGATCTGGAGACATAGATCTTTCTGCTTTTGCAGGCAAGAAGATTCAGGTTGCATTCAAATATGGCAGCTCCGCAGAGGGTGCGGATACTTGGGAGATTAACGATATCGAAATCTCCGGCAGCAAGTAAATGGCAAAATCTTAATAAGTGATAAGGCTGCGGCAAGCGAATTTGCCGCAGCCTTTTCGCGATATCACCTTAAATGTTTAAATTGCGGTCCGGCTAAAATTTTAATCACGCAGAGGCGCGGAGGCGCAAAGTTTTGAGTTGGCAAGACCGGTGATGGTGTAAAGATCACGGAGAATCGCGTGGCGATTTAGGCAAAGGCGCGGAGCATGACCGGAAGGACTCTGCGTGATTAAAATTTTAACAGGACAACAGTATAAATGTTTAAAAACATTAACGGGTGGTAAAGAATATTTACGCAGATTTGCGTTATATATGTTTGAAGAGAAATCTCTGACTAATCCAGATTGCGAATGAAGAAATTATACATTGCTTTGTCGTCGGTCCTGTTGGTATCTGCCGGCGCATCGGCCGAATACAAGACCGGTTATTATGACAATATGAACGGAAAGAGTGGGGCTTCGTTGAAAGCTGCCGCAAAGGAGTGTGTGCAGAAGCACCAGACATTAGTATATACAGATCTGCCTAACTACTGGCAATATTCGGATGTGTATCCAGAGCTTGTCAATGGTTGCAAACGCTGGTGGGACATGTATTCAGATGCCATATATCTGATAAATCGCGGACAGAGCGCGCGCAGCAGTTTTTCCGCCAACAAGATGCAGCGCGAACATAGCGTGCCGAAATCATGGTGGAAACTTAACGGCGGAGTGGAATATACTCCGGCATATTCCGACATGTGGAACCTATATCCCTCCGACGGCGCGGCTAACCAGGCGAAGCTTAACTACCCATTGGGACCCACTGCTTCTGCAAGTTTTGATAATGGAGTGACCAAAGTGGGAACGGCCCAGACCGGTTATGGCGGTGGTTGCCGATATGTGTTCGAGCCGGATGATGAATACAAAGGAGACTTCGCACGTGCGTACATGTATGTGGCTACGGTTTATGATGACATAAACTGGGTGGTAAACTACATGTATAAGAAAGAGACATACCCTACGCTGCAGCCGTGGGCAAGAGAGATGTTGCTCGAATGGTGCCGCAAAGATCCTGTTGACCAGAAAGAGATCGACCGTAATAATGTCGTGGAGCAATATCAGGGTAACCGTAATCCTTTTGTGGATTTCCCGGAACTTGCAGAATATATCTGGGGATCAAGGACAACGGAAACATTCTATATCAAAGATCAGGAAGATATTGATCCGACACCTCCTATTACCGGTGCTCCGGAGATCACTGCTCCCGTGAATGGTGAGGCTCTTGATTTCGGTCAGGTTGCTGTAGGGCGTTCCGAGACACGTGTTCTTCAGATCATAGGTAAAAACCTTACGTCACCTCTTTCGGTCAGAGTGACCGGTGCGTCAAGGGCAATGTTTGTGCCGGAGGTCACTGCGGAAATTCCTGCTGCCACAATCAATCAGAATCAGTGGTATCTTCTGAACATTACATACACACCTACGGCGATAGGAACGCATACTGCCAAGATCGTACTTTATGACGGAGGTCTGCCCGACGGACAGAACATAGCCGTAACTCTGAAGGGGGAAGCACTTGCAATGCCCTCGTTCACAACGCTGACAGCCCTTCAGCCGACCGATTTGACCGACAACTCATATACCGCGCATTGGAATCCTGTTGCATCCGGAGAAATCGCGGATTACTATGTGCTGACCCGTACCCGCCTTGTCAATGGCAATCAGGAGACGGAAACGTATGAGACCGGTGAGACAAGTTACGTTATCGCAGACCGTGATCCATCGGTAGCTGAGACCTATTATGTGCAGTATTCTCGTCTCGGAATGCTCTCCGAGCCTTCGAATGAGATTTATGTCGCATCCGGAAGTTCGGTAGAGGAGATCTGGATCAGCGCTCCCATGCAGATCTTCGCAGTAGAGGAGGGATTCGCTGTCAGGATAAGCGGAGATTCTAAACCTGTCACAGTCTATGATGTGAACGGAATGGAGATTCTCTATATCGCCCAGCCTCAGGATGGCGACATATATCCGTTGCCTAAGGGTGTATTTGTGGTGACATCTGAAGGAATGCGCCCTGTGAAGATAGTTCGTTAGGAGTTAGGAGTTAGGAGTTAGGAGTTAGGAGTTAGGGGTTAGGAGTTAGGAGTTAGGGGTTAGGAGTTAGGAGTTGGATTGAGATGAAAAGAGTTGTCCGGAAGGGCGACTCTTTTTTTGATTCTATCTTTAGTGTTTCTGCTTTTTTGATGGGATTTTGTATGAAAAATTCGTTGGATTTATATAAATTTGTATTTCTATAACAAATTTTACAACAATAACGGCAGTATCACAGTGATGTGTATGCTGCCTTGGACGGAAAATGTACCATATCATGAAACACGTTTTAAGCAGTTTGGCGGGAGCATCTTTATGCGCTTTGGCTCTCGCGTTGCCGGCATCCGCAGATGCCCCGGCCGGCTATTACAATTCCCTTGAGGGGAAAACAGGGGCTGAACTGAAGAAAGCGGTGAAATCAATTGTCAGGAAACACACCGTAATTAGCTATGGAGATGACACATGGCAGGCATTCCAGAGCACAGATGTTGTGGTCATTAATGGCAAGAGATGCTGGTGGGACATGTATAGCACCAACAGGCTTGCGGCGACAGCCAAAATCAATGGAATGAACATAGAGCATTCAGTGGCCAACTCCTGGTGGGGCGGAGTTAAAAATGATGCATACAAGGATATTGTCCATCTGAATCCATCCGATAAGGAGGGTAATAGCTATAAGAGTAATTATCCGCTCACGGAACTCGCATCGGAAAGCTGGACAAACGGCGCGGTTACTGTTGGAAAGCCAAAGTCCGGGCAAGGTGGCGGCAGTCCCAACGGGTTCGAACCGCATGATGATTATAAAGGGGATTTTGCAAGAGCATATATGTATATGTTCACTGTGTATGATGATCTCAACTGGGGAAGAACAAAAGGCGGTCAGAATGTGGAATGGATGTTTACAGCCAGTCCGTTTGAACTGAAACCTTGGGCGAAAGAGCTGTTGCTCCGCTGGTCGGCAAATGATGCTGTAAGCCAAAAAGAGAGAGACCGCAATGACGGTGTCTACAAAGAGCAGAAAAACCGCAACCCCTTCATAGACCTTCCAGATCTCGCGGAATATATCTGGGGAGACAAGAACGGTCAGCCTTATCATGTGGATGGTTCTCACAATCCGGATCCTGTAGACCCGCCTGTTGATCCGGATCCTATCGATCCGGATCCGACAGATCCCGATCCTGTAGATCCAACGCCGGAAGATCCAACACTTATCCCCGGCACATATGTGCTTGTGGAATCACAGGGTGATATCCGCGCAGGAGAGCAATATCTTATCGTGGGTAGAACTTCGGAAGTGGCGATGTCCCTGAACCAGGATAAAGATAAGAAATATTTTGAGCCGACATCTTCCGTGACTATTTCGGGCGATGTAATTAAGAATGCTCCTTCAGATGCCGCCTTGATAACACTTGAGACTCTTGGCGACGGTTATGCCCTTAAAGTATCCGACATGCAGGGTAATAACAAAGGGTATCTGTTCAGCTCGTCTGCAAAAACAATAAATCTGACTGATTATTCCACGACGCAGGGTGTGAAAGCGAAGCTTACATATTCCGCGCAAGGTGTGGCTGTGGTTTACGGCTCTTCCGCTTCAAGCGGTTCCGGAGCACTGTATTATAACAAGAGCGCGACACGCTTCACCACCTACACCAGCAATGCCCAGGAGCGTCTTGACTTCTACCGGAAGGTGAAAGAGACATCCGGTGTGGATGAGATCGATGATGACAGCTGCATGGTTGAGGTCTGGGGCAACAATATCCTTGTGCCCGAGGGAGCGCGTATCTTCGATCTCAATGGTCGCGAATTCAACGGCGAGAATCTTGCCCGCGGAATCTACATCGTGACCTCACCTCGCTTTAGCAAGGCAGTGAAAGTGATGATTAAGTAATTTAAAATGGGACTTTAAGGTCTTTAAGGACTTTAGAGACCTTAAGGACTTTAAAGACTTTAAGGACCTTAAAGACCTTAAGGCCCTTGGAGTTTCCTCATAATTAAAAAAGGATGGATATGAAAAATCTATTTTTAGGACTGAGTCTTACATTCGGAGCATTTGCTCTCTGCGCCGAAATACCGGCGGGTTATTATTCCTCGCTTGAAGGTAAGAGCGGTGAGGCGCTTCGGCAGGCAGTGAAAGCGGTTTGTCGCCCTGCTGATTTCGTCACACCGGAATATAACAAGGAGGGTGGCACTTGGACAGCCTTCGAAAAAACCGATGTCCGGGAGATTAACGGTCAGAAGATATGGTGGGATATGTATAGTAACCGTATCGTGTATGTCGCTACCGGTCACGATGCTTTCAATATTGAGCATTCCGTTCCCAACTCATGGTGGGGAGCGAAAGCAGGGTGTCTGGAGGCGTATCAGGATCTGATGCACCTGAATCCATCGGATGCGGACACGAATAACAAGAAGTCGAGCCTTCCCCTCGGTATGGTGGCTGATGCGCGCCTTTATGACAATGGAATGTCAAGAATCGGGACTCCGGTTTCAGGATACGGGGGCGGTTCTTCAAGCGTGTTTGAACCTGCCGATGAATACAAGGGGGATTTTGCCCGCGCATATCTCTATGTTTTCACCATGTATGGAGATGTTAACTGGTTGTCAGAGAAAGGAGCCTCACAGATGTTGTCTATCGGTGAGGGTTATGCGGAGCCACTTCCTTGGGTTGTTGATATGTTGCTCTCATGGGCTGCTTCCGATCCTGTGGATGAGAAGGAGCTGAACCGTAATGATGAGATCTTTAAGATCCAGCATAACAGGAATCCGTATATTGATTATCCGGAACTGATAACCTACGTGTATGGAGATAACAAGGGTAAGGCATTCAGTTGCACGGGGCAAGACGCTGTTGCTGTTAACCGACCCTCGGCACCGGTGGCGGAAGGATTATGGATGACGGCAGTCAACACATATAACGGACGTTGGTGGGAAGAGACGGATGTCGTGTTTGATGTTCCCGAAGGAGATCTTTGGGTCAGCATTGATGGCGGAAGCTATCAGAGATACGGTAAATCGGTGCATGTCGCTGCCGCGGTGTCCGGCAGTCAGACGCATGTGCTTAAGGCATATGCTGAAACAACAGTGTCCGGTCGGGAACTCAGGAGTTCTGTCACTACGGTGACATTGCTGGCAAAAGATCCGTCGGTGACAGATTATGTTGATGCCCGTTGGGTGCCTGTTACCGATGATGCTCAGATTTCCGCTGATTCATACTACATAATATTGTCCGAGAATGTGAAGCATGTGATGGGATACACAGGCGGCACATCATCACAGAAGTTCCTTTCAAATGAAGGTTTTGTAAAATTTTCGGGAAACACTGTGACTGAGATCCCTTCGGGTGCGGCGGTGGTTAGATTCGAATCAGCGCCATCCGGGGCAACCGGAGATTATGTGATGAGGGTCTATGACTCCAAGATGAATCCCAAAGGGTATTGGTTGCGGGGATCAAAAACCGCCATGTCGTTGAATTCTACCAAGGGGAGTGCACTTGATGTCATAGCATCTGAAAGCGGCACGACGTCTCTTCGGTTCGCGGCATCCTCGGATGCTGAGGTTAAGAAACCATTCTCCGTGCAGTTTAACAAGACCCAGCCGCGTTTCACAAATTACGATTCCTCTCAGGGAGCTGTGATGCTATATAAATTTGACGGCTTCAATGGTGATCAGAGCGGGGTTGCCGATATTCCTGCGACGGATGATGAGACACCGGTTGTGGTGGAAGGACGCAATATCTATGCAGGGGAAGGAAGCATGATATTTGACCTCAACGGACGTCGGGTGTCGGGTAACGGACTTGAGCCTGGAATATATGTTGTGGTGACTTCAAATCGTGCTGTCAAGGTGATGGTGAGGTAAGACCGAGGGTTGCAAAATCGATAAAAATTCAATAATGATAGATTCCCCGTATGCTTTAGAGCAGACGGGGAATTTTTATTGCAAAAATATTTGTGAAATTAAGGAATTAGATGTTAATTTGCGTACTCTTAGACAATACCGGTGAAGCTATGCTTCCCGCTGATTCTCTGACGAGATCAATACCATAAAACACAATAACAACTTCGTTATGTTACAAGAAACGAATGTCAAGACCATCGACAAGGTGGTGATCCGTTTCGCCGGCGACTCCGGCGACGGCATGCAGCTTGCCGGAAGCATCTTCTCCAATATTTCGGCAGGAGAGGGTAACCAGATTTCAACATTCCCCGACTATCCGGCGGAGATCCGCGCCCCGCAGGGCTCATTGAGCGGTGTCTCCGGTTATCAGGTGAGCGTCGGTAAGGACGTGCACACCCCCGGTGACCGCGCTGATGTGCTGGTGGCTATGAATCCGGCTGCGTTGAAAACCAATCTCCGCTATCTGAAGCCGGACGGTATCATCGTGTGTGACGGTGATTCCTTCACCGCACAGAATCTCAAAAAGGCTGAGTATGCCACTGATGATCCTGTGACAGAGTTAGGTATCAACCCATCGCACATTATGCTTGTGCCGATGACAACGCTGCTCAAATCCACCCTCGAAGGCTCGGGACTCGACCAGAAGGGGATGATGAAGTGCAAGAACATGCTCGCACTCGGTATCATCTGCTGGCTCTTTGAGCGTCCGGTGGAGAGCGTTCTGAAAAAACTTCAGGCTAAATTCGCCAAGAAACCTGCAATCTACGAGGCTAACGCCAAAGTGGTGAGGGCAGGTTGGGACTATGGTCACAACACCCACAGCTCGATGCCGGTATACCGCATCGAGACAGCTTCGGCTGAGAAGGGAACATATATCGACGTGACGGGTAACACCGCCACAGCATGGGGTCTTATAATGGCTTCCGAGAAGAGCGGTCGTCCTCTCTTCCTGGGTTCTTATCCCATTACCCCCGCCACAGATATCCTTCATGAATTGGCAAAGCGCAAAGACCTTGGTGTCAAGGCTTGCCAGATGGAGGATGAGATCGCCGGCGTCTGCTCCGCCATCGGTGCATCTTACGCCGGTCATCTCGCAGTGACATCTACCTCAGGCCCCGGTCTTGCCCTCAAGTCAGAGGGTATCGGTCTGGCTGTGATGGCGGAATTGCCGCTGGTGGTTATCGATGTGCAGCGTGGTGGCCCCTCAACGGGTCTTCCTACCAAGACAGAGCAGACAGACCTCATGCAGGCGTTATATGGCCGCAACGGTGAGTCGCCCTTGTGTGTGCTTTCCGCTGTCAGCCCCACCGACTGCTTCGAGATGGCATTCCAGGCATGCCGCATAGCCATGGAGCATATGACCCCCGTGATCCTGCTCACTGATGCATTCATCGGCAACGGTTCATCTGCATGGCGAGTGCCTGAAAAAGAGGATTATCCTGAAATCAAGGTTCCGCTTGTGACTGCGTCGCAGCTTGAGAATGGCTGGAAGCCGTATAACCGCGATGCGGAGACACTTGTCCGCTATTGGTCGATACCCGGCATGGAGAACGGTATGCACCGCGTGGGTGGTCTCGAGAAGGATTACAACACTTCAGTGATCTCCACCGATGCCAAGAACCATGCCCGCATGGTAGAGGCACGTCGTGAGAAAGTTGCACGCATAGCGCGTGACATACCGCGTATGGAGCCGATGTTTGATGAAGATGCCGATACAATCCTCGTTGGCTGGGGTGGAACATACGGTCATCTCCTCACCGCGGCTACCGAGCTCAACGCATCGGGACACAAGGTGGCTTTCTGGCAGTTCCGCTACATCAATCCTCTGCCCGAGAACGCAATCGAGACTCTTTCGAAATATAAGAGGATCATCGTGGCAGAGCTCAACACCGGAATGTTCGCCGACTATCTCCAGATGCATCTCCCGGGCAAAGAGATTCTCCGCATAAACAAGATCGAAGGCCAGCCCTTCCTCGTGAGTGAGGTTGTGGAGGGTGTGATCAACCATATGGAAAACAAATGACGTATAACCTGTAAACTCATCTGAAAAAACATGGAAGAGACAATGACAACGGGCTATACGCCCGCCGACTATAAGAACAGCCAGAACGCCCGCTGGTGTCCCGGCTGCGGCGACCACGCCATCCTGAATGTGCTTCACAAGGCGATGGCTGTAATCGGGGTAGCTCCCAAGGATACTGCCGTTATTTCCGGTATCGGCTGCTCCTCACGACTTCCCTACTATATGAACACCTATGGCATGCACACCATCCACGGACGCGCGGCAGCCATAGCAACCGGTGTGAAGACAGCAAATCCTCACCTGACGGTATGGCAGATCTCCGGTGATGGCGACGGACTCGCCATCGGCGGAAACCACTTCATTCATGCCATCCGCCGAAATGTGGATATCAACATCCTGCTTTTCAACAATAAGATCTACGGTCTGACAAAGGGTCAGTATTCCCCGACATCCGACCGTGGGGCAGTGACTAAATCAAGTCCTTACGGCACAGTCGAGGATCCGTTTATCCCTGCTGAACTTTGTTTCGGAGCAAGAGGTAACTTCTTTGCACGCGGAATCGACATCACCCTTGACATCACGCGCGACTGCATGGTGGCGGCAGCCCGTCATAAAGGTGCGGCAGTAGTGGAGGTGCTTCAGAACTGTGTGATCTTCAACAACGGCATACATTCCTACTTCACAGATAAAGAGCAGCGTGCCGATCATACGATCCTTCTCCGTCACGGAGAGAAAATGCTCTTCGGAAAGAATATGGAGAAAGGGCTCGTGCAGGATGGATTCGGACTCAAGGCTGTCACGATAGGAGAGGACGGTTATACGCTTGACGATGTGCTCGTGCATGACGCACACTGCGAGCAGAACTTCCTCCAGCAGCAGCTTGCCATGATGGATGGCCATGAGCTTCCGGTGGCTTTAGGTGTAATCCGTGACTATCAGGCACCCACCTACGAGGCGGAGGTTGAGCGTCAAATGGAGGAGGTCAAGGCCAAGAAAGGTTACGGCTCCCTGCGCGACATGATTCTCAGCACATGTGAGAGCTGGGAAATAAAATAAGGCTAATGCCTCATACATAATTCAATAAAATATGCACAGAAAGAAAATTTCTGTGCATATTTTATAGAAAAATTTCCATAATTGAAATATTTTGATTTACTTTGCACTCTGAAACAAAGAAAAATAAGAAAATTCATTAACATCTAAAAATCTTATTGATATGTCAGACATTGAAAAAAGAGTAAAAGAGATCATTGTAGACAAACTCACAGTAGATGAGAACGAAGTAACACCTACAGCTGAATTCAGCAAGGATCTCGGCGCAGACTCACTCGACACCGTTGAGCTCATCATGGAGTTCGAGAAAGAATTTGACATCACCATTCCTGACGCAGAGGCAGAGAAAATCTCGACTGTTGGCGACGCCATCAGCTATATCGAGGAACACAGCAAATAATCAAGTTTCATGGAATTAAAGAGAGTTGTAATAACGGGACTCGGAGCGTTGACTCCGATCGGCAACGATGTGGCCACAACTTGGGATAACGCCAAGGCAGGCAAGAGCGGTGCCGCCCCGATTACACACTTCGACGCAAGCAAATTCAAGACCCAGTTCGCATGCGAGGTTAAGGATTTCGATCCTGCCGCGCATTTCGACCGCAAGAAGGCTCGTCAGCTTGACCTTTACGCGATGTACGCGCTCAAGGCAGCCGATGAGGCAATCGAGGATGCAGGTCTTGAAGGCGAGGGAGTAGACAAGAACCGTGTCGGCGTGATTTTCGCAGCCGGTATCGGCGGTCTCCACACATTCGAGGAGGAGGCCGGCTATTTTGCAATTCATGGCTCGGAGCAGGGACCCAAATACAATCCCTTCTTCATTCCGAAGATGATCGCCGACATCGCAGCCGGTCACATCTCCATAGAGCATGAATTCCGCGGCCCGAACTTTGCGACCGTATCGGCTTGCGCCTCTTCCAATCATGCCCTGATCGACGCATATAACTATATCCGTCTGGGCATGGCCGATGCCATCGTGGCAGGCGGCGCCGAAGCAGCGGTATTCCCCGCAGGTGTAGGTGGTTTCAATTCAATGAAAGCACTTTCCACCCGCAATGACGAATGTGAGAAGGCATCCCGCCCGTTCAGCGGCTCGCGCGATGGTTTTGTGATTGGCGAAGGAGCGGCAGCTCTCGTGCTTGAGGAGCTTGAGCACGCCAAAGCCCGCGGCGCGCATATCTATGCTGAGGTTGCAGGCGGCGGCATGAGTGCTGACGCATACCATATCACCGCCACACATCCTGATGGACTTGGTGCGGTAATCGGTATGGAGAACGCCCTCAAGGACGCTGGCATGAAGCCCGAGGATATTGATTATATCAATATGCACGGCACATCCACTCCCGTTGGTGACATCGGCGAGGTGAAGGCAATCCAGAAAGTCTTCGGAGACCATGCTTACAAGATGAATCTCAGCTCAACCAAATCGATGACAGGTCATCTTCTTGGTGCGGCAGGTGCTCTTGAGGCTGTTCTCAGCGTGAAGGCGATGAACGACAATATCGTTCCTCCCACAATCAACCACGTTGAAGGCGACAATGATCCTGAGATTGACTACAATCTCAACTTCACATTCAATGAAGCTCAGCCCCGTGAGATCAACGCTGTTCTTTCGAACACGTTCGGTTTTGGTGGCCACAACGCTTCCGTGATCCTCAAGAAATATAAAGCCTAAACTTTATATAAAAAGAAAAGAAAAATCCTTCCGATTCCGGAAGGATTTTTTTGTTTTTAGGGGGTGTTGGGTTTCCTAAAGTCCACATTTTTTTGTAAATTTGTAAGTTGAATGAGTGGCGGTTCAACATGGCTGCTCACAATGGATTCAAAAACTTATGGCTATAGAAGAAGAGAAAAAATATCAGGCGGATAATATCCAGGTGCTCGAAGGACTCGAGGCAGTGCGCAAACGTCCGTCAATGTATATCGGAGATACCGGCGTGCGAGGATTGCATCATCTCGTTTATGAGGTTGTAGACAACTCCATCGATGAGGCTCTGGCTGGTTTCGCCAACCATATCGAGGTGTCGATTCTTGAGGATAACTCGATCCGCGTTGTCGATAACGGCCGTGGTATTCCTGTGGATATGCACGAGAAGATGCATAAGCCCGCGCTCGAGGTGGTGCTTACCGTGCTTCATGCCGGTGGTAAATTTGACAAAGGCTCGTATAAGGTTTCCGGTGGTCTCCACGGTGTGGGTGTGAGCTGTGTGAACGCTCTTTCCGATTATCTACGCGCTGAGATTCACCGTGATGGCAAAGTGCACATGCAGGAGTATGCCTTCGGTAAGCCGACATGCGATCTTAGTGTCATCTCAGAGACCGATCATACGGGAACAACCATTATATTCCATCCCGATGCCTCGATATTTTCCGAGACTGTCTATGACTATGAGACCCTTGCCAATCGTCTGCGCGACCTTGCATTCCTGAATGCCGGCATAACACTAACCCTTACCGACGAGCGTGTGCGTGACGAGGAGGGAAATCCCCGCCGCGATGTTTTCCACAGCGCCGAGGGCTTGAAGGAGTTTGTCAAATATATCGATGAGGGCAAGGAGCCGCTGATTGAGGATATAATACATCTCAACACAGAGCGTTCCGGAGTGCCTATCGAGGTGGCGATGACCTATAACACGGACTTCAATGAGAATATTTATTCTTATGTCAACAATATCAATACGATAGAGGGCGGTACGCATCTCACAGGTTTCCGTCGCGGTCTGACAACTACTCTCAAGAAATATGCAGATGACAACCATCTTCTTGACAAGCTCAAGATTGAGCTTTCAAAAGAGGACTTCCGTGACGGTCTGACAGCTGTGATCTCCGTAAAGGTGGCTGAACCCCAGTTTGAAGGACAGACCAAGACCAAACTTGGTAACAATGAGGTCGGAGGTGTTGTGCAGAGTGCGGTCAGCGAGGCTCTCCGTTATTATCTTGAGGAGCATCCCACACAGGCCAAGGCTATTGTCAACAAAGTTGTTCTTGCAGCCCAGGCGCGTCATGCCGCTTACAGCGCGAGAATGCGCGTGCAGAGCAAGAGTCCTCTTTCAGGAGCCGGTCTGCCCGGCAAGCTTGCTCCTTGCAAGAGCCGCGATGCTGTGGAATGTGAGCTTTTCCTTGTCGAGGGTGATTCTGCAGGCGGTTCAGCAAAACAGGGTCGTAACCCTAAATATCAGGCTATTCTGCCACTGCGCGGTAAGATCCTGAATGTGGAGAAAGCCATGGATCACAAGATCCTCAACTCCGATGAGATCGTCAACATGTATAAGGCGTTGGGCGTGACAATCGGCACGGAGGAGGATTCCAAAGCTCCGAACATGACAAAACTCCGCTATCATAAGATTATAATCATGACCGATGCCGATGTCGACGGTGCCCACATCGCTACGTTGCTGATGACATTCTTCTATCGCCGCATGCGTCCGATCATTGACAACGGCTATCTTTATATCGCCACACCGCCTTTGTATAAGTGCACGCTCAAGGGCAAGAAGAATGTGGAGGAATATGCATGGACCGACCAGCAGGTGCAGCGTTTTGTCGACGACAGATGTAATGGCGACCGCAACAAGCTTGTTCTTCAGCGATATAAAGGTCTTGGTGAGATGAATCCGGAGCAGCTGTGGGAGACAACAATGGATCCTGAGAACCGTATGCTCAAGCAGGTCACACTCACCAATGCGGCAGAGGCTGACCGTACATTCTCAGTGCTCATGGGAGAAGAAGTGGCACCGCGCCGCGACTTTATCGAAGCTCATGCCACATATGCAAATATCGATGCTTAATCAAAAGATTTGAACAGACGGATATAGGCTTCGGCAACGGCGTCTTCAGAGAATTTACTGATTACAGATTGCTGCATCGCAGCCATTATCCGCTCACGGTTATCAAAACCCCATATTATGCCTTCGGCAATGCCGAGGGCATTTTTTTTCATGTCATCGCTCCAGGGAACGAGGTATCCTGTAGCCAAGTGATCAATAATATCGGATTGTCCTCCATGGTCAAGAGCTACTGGCACACAACCCCACGCCTGTCCCTCGATGAGAGTGCCGGGAAGTGTTTCCCATTCAGAGCTCGAGACGACAACGGATCCGGACTGATAAACGTCCTTGATTTCATCAGGGGAGATGCGTCCTAAATGAGTATGTCTGATACCAACATTCGCCAGGGCATCCGGATTTTTGAGAGATCCGAAGGTGACAAGTTCAATCTCCTTTGCTCTCTCAGGAAATTTTTCGGCAAGAATCTTAGTTGCCTCGATCAATGTGTCGTGTCCTTTTATCGGATCATCGATGCGTGCCGCTCCGAAAATTATCCGTTTGTTAGTTATTGGCTTTGGCATTTCGTTCATTAACAGCGGGAATGCGTTGGGAATCACTGAGATTCTTGCATTATCCATCAGTGTGGAATTTCTCGCACAGTCAGCAAGCCATCGGCTGACAGCCACAAAATGGAATCGGCAACCGGAATACATCTTTCTTTTGCGGGTCCAAGTGTGGTGGGCGAGGGTTTTGCGGGTCATTGCCCCTTTAAGCAGAGGACACCTTTTGCATTCGCCGTCAGGAGAGATGTATTCACGACAATATCCGGCATGATGACATATGCCTGTCATGTTCCACATGTCGTGCATTGTCCAGACCAAATGGGAACCTAAACCGGCAAGCATGCGTATGTTGCGTGTAGATAGCATTCCCTGGTTTATCCAGTTAAGGCATATCACATCTGCTTGCCTGACGAAAGGGATCTTATTTATAGGCAAACCGTCGGTGCATGTATCTATCTTGAAAATCGTGTCTTTCCTGAAACCGTTTTTCAAGAATATGCGCAGACGTTCGATAATAAACGGAATCTTAGCCCGGCGGGCGGAAGCAGCCTCTATCACCCATGGCGAATCGGAAAGTTTCTCAACGACAATCATTCTGGCATCGACTCCTTTGCGGCGCAGAGCATTCATCAGCCGAAAGGTCACTACTGCCGCGCCGCCTGTGGTGTCGGATTTGCAGACGAGAGCTACTTTCATTTCCGTAAGTAAGTTACGAATCTGTATTCAAGACCCTTCTTGGAGAGCTGCCATTCACCGCATTCGCTTCTTGACCATTCGCGATCAGAAATTACAGGGAAGAAAGTATCAGCATCCGGGACTGTTGTCCTGACCTCCGTTACAATAAGCCTTGTGCACATCGGCAGAGAGCAATGGTATAGCTGCGCGCCGCCCATGATCACGGGAGTCTCTGTAGAGGGACATGCCGCTATTGCAGCCTCCGGGGAAGCGAACACCTCCGCACCCTCGGCAGTATATTCCGGATTGCCGGTAACAACAATATTACGGCGTCCCGGCAATGGTCGTTTGGGTAGCGATTCCCATGTTTTTCGCCCCATTATCACGGGATGTCCCATTGTTGTCGCCTTGAAATGCGCCATATCCTCCGGCAGATGCCAAGGCAGAGAACCGTCGCGTCCGATCGCCCTGTCAGATGACATGGCAACTATAGCGGTCACTTCGCGACCGCGCGAAGTTTCGGAGTTGAAGGTTGAGAATGGGATTGCCTCCCGGATATCCTTGTCGGGAACTGAATCCGGACTCGAGGGGAAAACAGATGTAATTTCCATAGGTTGCGAAAAAAAGAATTAATTAGGAAGTAAAATTAATAAAATTATCGAAATATTTCCTTAATTTTGCATTGAACTCATTTAAACTTTTTATTGAATGTTAAAAATGAGTTCAAAATCATTCTTTCATTATAGAAAATGAACCTCATCCGCTCTGAGGCAATTATAGTGATGAGGACTCTAATAATTATAACCTATTACCGATGAACTACACAGTAGTAGATTTTATCAGTCTTCTCGGCTCAGTATGTCTCTTTCTGTATGGCATGAAAGTGATGAGCGAGGGACTCCAGAAAGTTGCGGGCGACCGCCTTCGTAACATTCTTGGCGTAATGACCAAGAATAGAATCACCGGAGTATTGACCGGTATCGTGATCACAGCGTTGATTCAGAGTTCGAGTGCCTCCACCGTTATGGTGGTCAGCTTTGTGAATGCCGGCCTGATGAGCCTGCAGCAATCAATGGCAGTTATCTTCGGAGCAAATGTCGGAACGACAGCTACCACATGGATAATCTCGGCATTCTCATTTGAAGTCAGCATTTCCGACTACAGTATCCTGCTTCTCGCCATAGGCGTGCCAATGCTTTTCATGAAGAAGAGCGGATACAAGAGCTTCGGCGAGTTCATGATAGGTTTCTGTTTCCTTTTCATGGGTCTTGACTTGATCAGCAAGTATGTGCCTAATCTTCAGGAAAATCCGGGGATGTTGGAGTTTCTTACCAACTATACTACGCTCGGAGTGGGGTCGGTGCTGATTTTCTTTGCGATAGGTATTGTGGTTACCATGGTCGCGCAAAGTTCCGCCGCGACATTCGCGATCACATTGATCATGTGCTCGCAAGGCTGGATCTCATTCTCTTTGGGATGTGCGATAATTCTCGGAGGAAATATCGGAACAACCATTACTCCGGTTCTTGCCTCACTGAGCGGAAATCTCGCCGCCAAACGCACCGCCATGGGACATGTGCTTTTCAATGTGTTAGGTTCGTTGATTGTCTTATGCCTGTTCCATCCGTTCTGTGAACTTGTGGCGGATATCACCAAAGCTTGCGATGGTCTCAATCCCCTTGAGATAAGTTCAGCTCAGGAAGCAGGTATGCGCGACACTACGCTCTTCACCGAGAAAGGTGGGCTGACATCAAGGGCACAGAGCTGCATAGCTTTTGGTCTGGCTATGTTCCCGACAGTGTTCAATGCCTGCAACCTGTTGGTGATGATATGGTTCACCAAACTATATGTGAAGATTGTGTGCTGGATCATGCCTACACGTCACAAAGATGAGGAGGAGGAATTCACACTCAAGTTTATCGGAAGGGGAATCCTTTCAGCTTCCGAGCTTAACATAACCCAGGCGCAGAAAGAGATTGTGCTCTACGGTCAGCGTGTTGACAGGATGCTTGGCATGGCACGCAATCTGATACACATGGATCCTAAGGATGATAAATTCACCGAGACTTACAGTCGTCTGGAGAAATATGAGGAGATTTCAGACCGCATGGAGATCGAGATCGGCAGTTACCTCAACCGCGTGGCAGAGGGACGCCTGAGTCCGGAAGGTAAGATGCGTGTGGCAGGTATGTTGCGCATCATCAGTGAGATAGAATCTATTGCCGACGGATGCTTCAATGTGGCGAAGACTCTTGTCAGAAAGAATCAGAATCATGTTGAATTCGCACCGTCAGTGATGCATGAGATCGACCAGATGTATGAGATGGTCACAGACGCGATGAAGAATATGCTCGGGCTGCTCGATGAGATGGAGACCCCGGAGAGCTCAAAGGTTGTCGCAGCTTATAACAAGGAACGCGAGATCAATAACCTCCGCAATAAGCTCCGCGACGGCAATATCTTCAATATCAACAATAAGGAATATGATTATCAGGAGGGTATCTTCTTCATGGATCTTATCGGTGAGGCTGAGAAACTTGGTGACTACATGCTCAATGTCGTAGAGGGTGTGAAACATCAGTTCAAGCCGGTACTGAATTAAAACCGGATTTTTATCAATGCAATTATAACCTGATTAAAATAAAAGAAAATCAAATAATAAGTAATTATGAATCCTCATAGATATTGTGTCGTCATGTGTGGCGGTGTCGGCACCCGTTTCTGGCCATTCAGCCGCTCAGGAATGCCCAAACAGTTTCTGGACTTCTTCGGTACCGGACGCAGTCTTCTTCAGCTTACAGTAGACCGTATCCGCCCGATAGTGGATCCTTCCCGTATAATTCTTGTGACAAACAGTGCATATGAGTCGATAATCCGCGAGCAGCTGCCTGATATCAAGGAGAGCAATATCCTGCTTGAGCCAGCGCGACGCAACACCGCGCCCTGCATATGCTGGGCGGCGAAGCATATATATGCCCTGGATCCCGAAGCATCTATTGTAACGCTTCCCTCAGACCATCTTATCCTTAAAGAGGATGCGTTCCGCCGCACGCTTGAGGAGGGTTTTGACTTCGTTGAGAAAGGAGACAGGCTTCTGACTCTCGGCATCAAGCCCACCGGTCCCGCTACAGGATACGGATATATCCAGCGGGGTGCTCCGGTAGAGGATTTTGCCGGTATATGCAAAGTCAAATCCTTTACAGAGAAACCGAATCTTGAGATGGCTAAAGTGTTTATCTCCACAGGCGAGTTTTTCTGGAACGCGGGCATATTCCTCTGGACTGCGGAGAATATTCTGAAAGCCTTTGAAAAATATGATCCTGAGACTGCGGCTGTTTTCAATGCGGGCGCAGGTGCCTTCGGAACGCCCTCGGAGATGGATTTCATCAATAAGGTTTTCCCGAACACACCCTCTATATCCATCGATTACGCTATCATGGAGAAGGCTGATAATGTCTATGTGAAGACTGCAGATCTTGGTTGGAGTGATCTCGGCTCGTGGAAAGCTCTTTATGAGGCTTCTCCCCATAATTCGGAAGGTAATGTAACCCAGAATTGCAAGGTGCTTCCCTATGACTGTAAGGATACGATCTTCGCGGTCAGCGGAGACAAGATAGTGGTTGCCGCCGGACTTGAGAACTATATTGTTGCCGAGAATGATAATGCCCTGCTGATTTATCCGATAGATGAGGAGCAGCGCATCCGCAATATCGTCAACGATGTGCGCACTCGTTTTGGTGAAGATTACGTATAATTGTACAAAAGTGCAATAAAGATTTAAAATAGTGAAAATAAGTTAATAAAAACGATTGCAAACGATTTCAAACGATACAAAAATGCAGCGGACCGTGCCATAAGGTGCGGTCCGTTATTGTCTGTTTGAAAAAAACTTACTAACTTTGTAGAGTAAGAAAGCAGTTATATTTTTCCGGGTCTAAAATCCCGGTTAAGAACAAGCAGTTTTTTGTTTAATTTACCAAATAAGTTCTATTCCACAATGAACAGCAACTTGTTTAAAAGATACGTATGGCTGATAGATGTAGTCAACCATGCGGGGAAAATAACCTACGATGAGATTTCTAACTTATGGGAAAGCTCCCCGATCAATGCAGATCGGGAAAGTCTTGCCCTGCGCACGTTCCATAACCACAGGGAGGCCATAGAGACTCTATTCGGCATCCGTATTGTATGCAACCGCAAAGGAGGTAACAAATATTCTCTCGACATGACGGGTCCTCTTGAGCAATCCACAAAGCTTAAGGTATGGATGCTTCAGATGCTCAGCAATTCCTATTCGCTGAATATGGCAGGCGGTGTGGAATCGCGGGTACTTGTCGATGTCAATCCAGAGGAACAATACGGTCTTCCGGCAGTAATAGAGGCGATGAGCTTCGGACAATGCGTAAGGATTCTCAACTCCGTTCCCCTCACCAAGGATAATCTCACAGAGTTTGTAGTGGAGCCCTACTGCGTTAAATTCTGGGGTAATTCATGGTATGTGCTCGGCAAGAACCATGCCACTGGAGAGATGATGGTGTTTGATCTGTCAAGGGTGCTGAATCTTGAATTTACGGAAGAGGAATTCAAATATGACACGGACTTCAAACCTGTCGAGTTCTTCCGCAATTACTATGGAATGGACGTTGACACCTCAATGGAACCTGTCACAGTTCGTCTGCGCATCGGTGACGGCACACGCGATCTTATTCGCACACAGCTTCTCCATGACACGCAGAAAGAGGTGATGGCAGATCAGGACAGCTCCATATTCGAATATCATCTTGTTCCCGGAAGCGAATTCAAACACCGCATCCTCTCTATGGGAGATGATGCCGAGGTGGTGAGTCCGCAGACTCTTCGGGAGGAAATGGCTGATACAGTACGCCGAATGGCTGAAAAATATAGTCGTTGATTCATATAACGGCATAATATATAATTAAAAGAATGTCTGATATTTTCATATCAGACATTTTTTTTGTAAGTTTGTCATAGAAAATCAGATATAGTTTCTCATGAGAACCCTAATATACAGATATTGCCGGATATTGCTGCTCGCAGCTCTTTTCCCTTTGTGCGGCTGCGTAAAGAATGAGATAAATGTGGAATTTCAGTTGCCCGCTAATGTCAACGATGCTTACAAGATGACTTACTATGCATCTGATCCTGTGAAGGGATGGTTTGTGGAGACTGTGGCGGCGGTGCAGCAGGGTAAGGCTAAGCTTACGCTTGCAACCCGCAATCCGACGATTGTATTTATCATGGATGCCGGGTCAATGCCCAAGGCTGCCTTTTATGCGGAACGAGGCGACAAGATAAAGATCACCGGAGATGGGAACAATCCATTGTCATGGAATATCAAGGGAAACAAGCTCACTGAGGAATGGAGCGACTGGCGCGCTGAAGCAAGAAGCGCGTTGTCGTCTGCCGATCCGGTGAAGATCAATCGTGCTGTCGGGGATTACATCAGGAGGGAGCCGGAAAAGCCGCTGTCCACTATTCTTCTGCTTGTGTATTACGACCGCAGGGTAGATGAGGCTGGTTTCAGCAAATTGTGGGGAACCCTTAAGGGTAAGGCTCTTGAACCTAAATGGATTCAGTTGGTGAGCCGTTCTGATATGCTTGGCGATTCTCCCTCTTTCCCTCAGACAGTGAAAAATATGATACTGCATTCTTTCGGTAACGGAGTTGATACTCTCAGCTTTGCAGGTAAACCTTCGATTCTGTTTTTCTGGCGCAATGAAGATGAAAGACGCGATGAGGGAATGAAGATGATGGGTGATGTATCGCGCGATTTCCCTGATTCCGCTTCAAGGATAATAGCGGATGTCTGCTTTGATCCCGATTCAATCGGATGGCATAGTAAAGTGCCGAAAGATTCATTGTCCAAGGTGGTCAGAGGGTGGAACTTCCGGGCCGAGACAGATTCTGTGATGATGCGTCTCGGAGTGAACCGCACACCATGGTTTGTGGTGATGGATAAAAAGGGGCAGCAGCGATATGCCGGGGAGAATCCAGCAGAGGCTGACAGTGTGTTCCGCAAAATAAGCAAATAAATTCTCTTAATTTCTAAATGATTTGCCATGCTGACAAAAGTATATTCCGCCGCGATTAACGGCATCGACGCTTTCCCCGTCACAATAGAGACTGTGATGAATCCGGGTGTGGGGTTCTCTATAGTAGGCATGGCGGATCAGGCTGTCCGCGAAAGCTACCAGCGTATGGACGCTGCCTTGCAATATTCAGGGTTCCGGTTTCCGCATTTCCGTACTACCGTCAATCTTTCTCCGGCTGACGTGCGCAAGGAGGGGGCTTCATTCGACCTCCCGATAGCCATAGGCTTGCTGACAGCTTCGGAGATGATAAAATGCGAAAATCTCTCTGATTACATGATGATGGGGGAACTGAGTCTTGACGGCTCGGTGCTGCCCGTGAAGGGAGCGCTACCGATGGCTATAAAAGCACGTGAACTCGGTTTCAAAAGGCTTATTGTGCCGGAGGCTAATGTTACGGAAGCGGCTGTGGTGAACAAGATAGAGGTGTATGGTGTCAGCAGCCTCACGGAAGTGGCTGCGTTGCTTACCGGAGCTGAAACCCGGGAGCCGGTGAGGATCAACACCCGCGAATTGTTTTCACGTGAATTCGAATCATTCGATTTTGATTTTTCCGAGGTAAAGGGTCAGGAGGCGGTGAAGCGGGCATTCGAGGTGGCATGTGCCGGTGGTCACAACATACTGATGGTTGGACCTCCCGGAGCGGGAAAATCCATGATGGCAAAACGTCTGCCGTCAATTCTTCCGCCTCTAAGCATGGCGGAGGCGCTTGAAACCACTAAAATCCATTCAGTGGCTGGAAAACTACAGCGTGGCGCCATGCTGATGACCACACGACCTTTCCGCACGCCACATCATACGGTGTCTCCTGTGGCTCTTGTAGGTGGAGGGACAAACCCTATGCCCGGAGAGATATCGCTTGCCCATAACGGTGTTCTCTTCCTTGATGAGTTTCCTGAGTTTCCGCGTCACGTGCTTGAAGTGATGCGTCAACCTATCGAAGACAGGGTTATAACTGTGGCAAGAGCTAAATATACTGTCAATTATCCGGCGAGTTTCATGCTTGTGGCTTCGATGAATCCGTGTCCATGCGGATATTACGGGCATCCGACCAAACAGTGCACCTGTACACCGGGACAGGTCAGCAAATATATGAACAAGATATCCGGTCCGCTTCTCGATCGCATCGACATACAGGTAGAGATAGAACCGGTGGCATTTGATGACATAGCAGACAAGGCTCCTTCGGAAAGCTCCGCAGCCATCAGGGAGCGCGTGATGCGTGCCCGTAAGATACAGCAGGAGCGTTTTATCGATCTTCCCGGCATCCATTGCAACGCGCAGATGAGTTCCCGGCTGATCCGCGAATTCGCATGGCCCGATGCGGAGGGTCTGGCACGTCTTAAGGACCGCATGACGCGTCTCAACATGTCAGCCCGCGCGTTCGACCGTATCCTTCGCGTAGCGCGCACCATCGCTGACCTTGATGGCTCCGTCAATGTCGAATCGCGTCACATCGCCGAAGCCATCGGCTACCGCTCCCTCGACCGCGCCACTTACGGCAAAATCTTCTAAATCGTTAGTGATAATCGGTTTCAAGGAAATCTATTTTTGTTTCTTCCCCTGTGCGGATATGGTCTGTGCCAAATTGAATTCCGGTAGCTGCTCTGTCCATGGCATTATGGTGGTCTCGGTAATTGCGCAACTGCCTTAGCATTTCAATACGAGACATCTTATCGTATTGTCGGTGAGGATATATCGGGACTATTTCCTGATTTGAAGCCTCCAATCCGGTTGCAACGAAACTATGTTGTCCCGTAGATTCACTTGCTTCAAGAATCAAGCCCGGAAGTCCTGTAAGTTTCCACGGGCCCTCCTGCAAAGGAATATCAGGTGTAAACCATGCCGTCCATTTCCGGCCATGATAATTTGTCGTTGCCATTACACAGTCATAGCCTAAAATATTCTTTGTCGAGTCGGAAACTTCCCATTCAATCTCTCCAAGTGGCTCGGTGTAGTAACCCTGTTCAATAGAACCGGCCTTATCATAGACGGTCATATGATTATCGGTAGCGGAGCGGAATATATAAAGAAATGTCTTGTAAGCTATTCCATCCATTGCACTCCTGTCTTTCGTTTCGGTATATCTTTTGATAGCTTCTTTAAGGAGTTGATGGCTGATAGCTCTACCTTGTGGAGTAGAATCAAGAGAATCCTTGAACTCCGTTTTCGTATTATAAAATTTCGACTGCTCCTTGTTAGCCAAGAGGACAAAAGGGATATCACGTTTTATTATTCCGTCAGAGCCTCTGACGAATGTCTCATGATAGGTGTAACCTACCTTAATCTCGGCGCGTGGATATTCCTTTTTCTTTTTCGCCGATACGTCAATGATGGCAAAGAAAGCTATTAATGTGATAATGATGGATTGTCGGTTCATGTCGTTAATGTTTGATGAGACGGATTTAAACAAAGCAAAGATACAAAAAATAAAATTAAAAACTCTAAACAAATGTTTAGAGTCAAGCATTTTAATTCAATTTACCGAACGAACAACAGTAAACTAAATTAATAAGCATATATTTCCACAATGCCATAGCAAATTTGTCGGGACGGAACCTCGAAGAGGTGGAATAATTGTAACCCTGCATCGAGATGGATGAGGAACGAAATCCATCGATGGTGTAGGGTTTAACCAAACCGCGGCAAACGGCTTCGAAGAAGTCGATTAATAATTCCTGCGTCCGGTAGATTTGGAACATTTATCATCCCGAACGCTGAACTCCGCGTTCATAAAGTGAAACGAAGTTCTGCGTTCTAACTATTAAGGTTCAAGATTTACCGGACATCATTAAATTTTCTACTCTGCTGAGTCCCACATCTTATTGAATTCATCCTCGGTTATGAAATTCTGGGCTTTCCAGTTGGTGTCGGAAAACTTCTTGCGTACGATATCCATACCGTTCAGTACAGCTTCATCTCGGCTGACTTTTGTCATTTTTCCATTGACAGGCAATACAGCACTTTCAAAAAAATTCCCTTTGAAGCATATGTAGATTTCATTACCGTCCGACATGTCTTTGATATAGCTTTTGTATTCAGGACGGGGAATTCTTTTCAGAATCTCATAGACCTCATTTGTTATAGGATAATATCCGCGTTCCATCCGATTCTTGATATTAAGGTATGACATTATATATCCCAACTCGACTACATCATGATATTTATCAGGAAGGATTCCAATTTGGGTCCATTTCTCATTAATTCTCCAGATAAACCAGTTGGTTAATGGATCAACTTCAATTTCAGCAAATTTATATGTGGATGACGTGTCATCAATTGTGTCACAGGTCTGTCCAAAAATCACCTTTTTGAAGCCATCTTCATCGACATTTTTTGAATTTCCTATTTTATGCCACGTATTAAAATGTATCCCTGCTTTTAATATGGTATGCGCATAGAAGTCAACCTCATCTGCTAAAATGTCATCAATGGCTACATCTGTGTCAATAGGATAATGCTTCTTAAATACCCTTATGACCTGACCGTTAAGATATTCGCAGTCTCTTGTTACATATTGGAAAAATCCTTTTGTATTATTGGAAAATTTCACGCAGAATACATCACCGATCTTAGTGACGATTCGTTTAGGCTTTTGTCTCTCTGTATTTGCCATATCGTTATCTTCATTAGTGAGATTGGTTCGCAGCATCCCATGCTTGATAGAACTCCTCCTCGGTGATGAACTCACGGTATTTCCAATTGGTATCGGAGAACTTTCCATTTTGTAATTCCTCATATACAGGATTATCCTCATCAGCACTGATCCTTACGAGTTTCTCACCTTTTTTGACCACACCTTTCTCAAAATCATTACCCTTGAAACACAGATAGGTTTGTCGACTTTCATTTTCTCGTCTAACATAGCTATGAACTTCCGGTCGAGGATATCTTTTTAGAACCTCATTCATCGGATTATTATTAGTATAATATCCTAATTTTATCCTATTGACAATTTGATGGAAGGCAATTACATCTCCTTGATAGACTTTATCAATTAATGATACTGGAAGTGATCCAACATTAATCATATCCTGTCCTATATGCCATATTTCCCAATTATCCAATGGATTTATTTTTTGAATTATATTATTGGATAAAATAGTAAAGTCGAAAGGTACGGTCGTGAACAAAATATTTTGTATATTTTCTTCTCCTATATCACTTGAGTTGCCGATCTTGTACCAATTATCAAAATCTATTCCAGCCCTTAAGATCGTATGTGCATAGAAATCTACCTTGTCTTTGACAACATCCTCAATCTTCACATCTTCGTCAATAGGATAGTGCGTGTAGAATGCACGTATCACAGAACTGTTGAGCTGGGTCATATCCTTTGCAATGTATTGGAAATACCCTTTTGTATTGTCAGGAAATTCAACGCAGAATATATCCCCGATCTTAGTGACGATTCGCTTGGGTTTAGTATTCGTTCCCATCTATCATTAAAAATACCGTTCTTTATTATTGGTGTCGTTGAAAATTTTAATCACGCAGAGCCGCTAAGGCGCAAAGGATTTATGCCGGTCAATCCGGCGCGGAGGTCGTTACCACTCCTGCCGAGACGCAGAGACTGTCGCTCCATGCCTGGCATTATTTTTCAGCCAATTCCGATGACACAGCTTTCTTTTTTAGCGGTTCAGATTTATTTTCCAGGCGTTTGACTTTCCATTCTGGGAAATGACGAGTACATAGAGGCCATTAGGCAGATTGGAGATGTCTATATCGGATCTATCGGACAGCTCCGTAGTCTCACAGACCATATACCCGGCCATAGCGTATAGCGATATTGAATATGGTCCGGACAGTGTGTTGTCCTTGATGTCTATATTGATCTTACCCAAGTTGTTGTCAGGAGTAACGGTGATTCTGCCGTCAAGTCTCTCTTTCGTCAGAAACCGTTGCATATCCTTCTCTTTTGCGTTTACGTTCTCTACGGTAACCGGCTCCCGCTTGATTCTGTTTCCCGAGTCATCATACGAAAAACGAATAATATGGCCCGTGCATTGGTTTGCAGGAAAAATAATCGTAAATACTGCTATCACAAACGGTATTATTCCGCCTGCGAGTATTATCCTGATTTTAGCTTTCATTATGAGCTCATTTAAAATTTTGATTTAGTATAGTAATAATTTTAATCTGTCGAATTCCATATCTGATTGAATTCCTCTTCAGTGATGAAGTCATCGAAATCCCAATTGGTATCAGAGAATTTCCCTTTCTGTAACTGTTCATATGCGGGAATATTCTCATCCGCGCAGATTCTTACAGTACTATCACCATCCTTGACTATTCCCCTCTCGAATTCATTCCCCTTGAAACACAAGTATGTCACTCTGTCTCCTTCTTCCCGACTAAGATAGCTGTGAACTTCTGGTCGGGGGTATCTTTTAATAATTTCATATTCCGGATCTGTATTATTATAATATCCCGTATACATTCTTTGAATAATCTCAAAGTCAGGAAACACTGGACCTGAATATGCAACTTTAGCGAGGTCTGGATTAAGAGTGCCGACTCTGATCATATCATGTCCAATACGCCAGATTGTCCAATTCTCCAAAGGATTTACCTCGTGTATATATGGTTTTGATAAATCCCCTCTAAATCTATTTGCAGTCGCAAATAGAATCTTGGTCAACTGCTCTTCTCCGATATCACTTGATTTACCTATTTTATACCAATTGTCAAAATCAATTCCACCTCTTAAGACCGTATGAGCATAAAAATCTACCTTGTCCTTAACGACATCCTCAATCTTTACATCCTGTTCAATGGGATAATGTGTATAGAATGCGCGTATTACCGAGCTGTTGAGTTGGGTCATGTCCTTTGCTATATATTGAAAATATCCTTTCGTGTTGTCGGGAAACTCTACACAGAATATATCTCCTATCTTTGTCACAACGCGCTTGGGCTTTTTTCTCTCCATCTTTACCATATAATTATTTTTTCTTATAAATTGATTCCATTATTCCATATTTACTCCAGAACTTCGGAGCAATCTCGTTGCGTTGGTTTATCAGAGCTCCGCCATATTTCCCCAATCCATATTGGTTTATAAATGTCTGTTCCTGAATGCGGGCTCCTAAATGACTTAAACCAACATGTTCCTTAACCACCATGTAATCTAAATTTGCTCTTGGAGAATTCGATCGTCTGTGCTCTGCGAATCTTATTTCCGGATCACGTCCTGTTATACCTACGTAACGAACATTTCCCTCGCTGTCATATCCAAAATATACAGAATAATGTTTGCTGGGATCTGATGCTGTCTTAGGCCCAGTCCAAAAATTATATCCTTTACTGTATGCCTTATAGCCTCCATAAACTCCTCCAGACAATCCTCCGGAAATGCCACCCTCTAATGCACCTTTACCGCCATTGAGCAAAGATTTGCCGAAACTCTCCCCTTCTATCAGGCTGTTTCCTGTCCCCAGGATGAACCCTCCTGTCGCTCCCTCTATGGCCCCGATAAATGCGCCGTTTAGGAATCCGGTTGTCGCTGCTGTGTATGATGCGGCTGTCACGCCAAGCATTCCTCCGAAGCCTACCGCCGCACCGATACCGACGGCCGCGCCTATACCTCCAGCTGCCGCTCCGGTCAGGAAGTATGAAGCTCCCGTCCAGAAACCTCCCGCCTTGATCTGATCCCAGTGTGTGGCGACATTCACCACACCGCCCACAAGAGCCGCCACCCCGACAGCAGCCCAGAAGAACTCCCCGTCCTTGTCAACGAACCGCAGGGGGTTGTTGAGCGCGTATGAGAACCGGTTGAGACCCTGTGTGAAGTCCGGCATCTGCACATACGGGTCGGGTGACAGGAATCTGCCTACAACAGGGTCGTACAGTCTGGCGTTCATGTTTATCAGTCCGAACCATGGCAGGTGTTCATGTCCGGTGTATCCCCTGCCAAGGAACAGTTCCGGTGCCTCTTGCCCTTCATCCTCATACAGCCCCATGTTTTCAGGGTTTATACGGAGTCCCCATGCCTCGTACTCGTTCGATTCCACGACATCACCATCATCGTCAACCACGGCGGTTATGCTCCCGAGGTAATCACGCAGTATGTGGTATATGCTGTAGTGGCTTCCATTTTTTATGGCCACTGCCGGCGCCGTGTAGTAGTCACCAAACAGGTACAGTCTTTCCCGGCTGTTCCGTCCCTTCAGCTCCAGCTCGTAGCATTCTCCGAGGTAATAGCGGGTCAACACTCTTTGGGATTCTTCCGTCACATGCATCCTGACCCTGTCGAAGTCCGCATTGTATGTGAAGTCTGCGGAATAAACTCCCTCTGAGATTCTTTGCGGCCGGTTGAATGATGTATATGTTATCTCCTGTACCGGGAGTGACATATTTTCATCGAACGGTGTGACCTTTGTCAACGCATGAGGCTTGTTGGCTATCTCATATCCGAATTCCCCGACATTGCTCATCTCCGTGATGTTTCCCCATGTATTGAACGAGTGGCTGCGGATATTGGAGGATATCAGTCTGTTGAGACCGTCGTACCGGAATTCGTCTAAGCTGCCGGTCACATTGTTTTCCCGGCATGAAAGGGTTGATGACACGGGATCGAAATCATACGCCGTCTTCTGTATGATTCTGTTGCCGTATACTGTCGACTGTGCGGTCGGGAACCCACCGCTGTATGACCATGTTTGGGTCAGGTCTCCGGTCTGCATTTTCAGCGGCATCCCCCTCTCGTTCTCTGAATCGAGTCTGAAGACTGTCACACCTTCCACCTTCCCTTCGCACAGCGTGCCGTTGGAATACACATAATCCTCGGTGAGTATGTCGCCTTTGTGAGAGGAATATTTGACAGAACTTATATTTCCGTCGGAGTATGAGTACTCCTTTTTCAGCCATACGTCATCCGGTCCCTTCTCCATGACGGTTGATATTCTTCCGTATGGGTCAAACGTCACGGAGCTGGATGTCCCGTTATCGGAAGAGATGCCGGTCAACCTGTTGTCGCTGTCATATGAATAAGTGGAGATGAACTCAGGGGAAACCACCCTGTGCAGTCTGTTCAGACCGTCATATTCATAGGCCAGGTTCCTGCCGTATGTCAGCCTCTCACTCCGGTTTCCCCATTTGTCATATCTGTAATGTATCACACCCGCGCTGGCATCCACGACAGTCTCCTGCCTCCGTAACGCGTCGTAATAATACCAGTATATGATCCCTCCCGGGCATGTGACCTTTATCGGCTGCCCGTCCGCGGCGAGATCATACTCGACGCTGCCCGCCTCATCCGATGACCTTATGAGGTTTCCCAGTGAATCGTAGGTACGCCTGACCTGGATGTTATCTTCCCATGTGATGACATCCGCGCCGGAATAGCTGTGCTGTGTCCATCGTCCCGACGGCTCGGAGACGTATTCAAGCCGTCCGTGCTCATCATACTCGTACTGCTTCCACCCGGAAGGCTCCGCCCCGAAGTATGGCTCCGAAACCCTTGTCAGGTTACCGTGTATGTCGTATTCGCGGTCTGTCCTGCGTATCCTTCCGTCAAAGCGCGTGTCACTCTCCCTCACAAGCCTTCCCAGGGCATCGTATGCCTTGGAGACCACCGGCTTGCCGGTGGATCTTGTCTCAATCTCATAGACAGCGCCCGAATTATCGGAACTCCAGCCATATGTGATATTATCGGCGGTTCCGTCAGGGTATGTCCTGGATATCTCATTTCCGAGGGCATCATAGCCGATTGCGGTTGTTCCCGTGTGGTCTGTGATTCCGGTCATTCTGCCGGAGGCATCATATGAATACGATTCAGTGCAGCCCCATGGGTCGGTCTTGCCAGTCAGGCGTCCCTCGTCATCATAGGAATACGCTGTAAGAAGGCTGGTTCCCGATTCGTAAGGCTCAACGTGCTCCTCCAGAACATTCCCGTTGTCATCGTAGACGTAAAATACATGTTCGGTCTGATTGCCGTTGACATATCTTCTGGAGGTTATCGGTTTTCTGTTGTGATGTCCGGGATAATCGAGCATCTCCTCAAACGAGTCATCGCCTCTGGTTGTCTTCTTCGTCTGCGTTATAGCAAATCCAAGGCTGTATGTGCTGTCTATATCTTTCTGATACAGATAGGATATGGTATTCTCGATCTTTATGCCGTCTGAATGGGAAATGGTCTCGGTGAGAGGATACCCGTATTCGTCATATGTATATGAATAGTCTGAGACCAGACCGGTCAGCAGATTCCTCTCGGTCTTGCTGTCGACAAGGATCTGCAAGGTCTTGTCTGAGGCGGTCTTTATCGTTATATTGTTGGTTATCTCGTTTTGAGGGGAGGATGAGCTTACAAGCACTCCGCGTCTGCCGGGATTATATATCTGCACTGTCCTGTTTTCATGGCTGTCGAAGGAGTCTATCCTGTCGAATCCGCAGAATCCAAGTCCCTGCCTATGGTACACCGCGTTCTCATATCTGTAGCGGGAGGAGCCGCACTGCTCGTTCCCACACCATGTCTCGGTCCGGGCGAGCACCATCACCGGCTCCCGTAGATTCACGTATGGGAAAGCCGCCCCTCCGTTATAGGCATAGACTCCTCCGTCGCTCTCATTGCTCAATGAGGAATATTCGTTTCTTTCGATAGCACCCAGGCTTGTGCTCATTCCAGTCATGAGCAGCTCCCGCCTCTTGTCGATTGTCGAGGCATACTTTATCACTGTCCCTTTATTCAGACTGAGAAGCTGACAGAATGTGCTGTGACTGTTTATGTCGGTCGGAACCAATATAGGGTTGCCGGGTGCAAAGGACGTGTGAAATTCGTCATAGTCAATGGAATGTGGGTTCGATGGATATGTGTCGAATCCCATTGAGTCATATCTGATGATATCGGATATTCCGTCACCGTTTATGTCGTGGCAGAGAAACCCCGAGTTGGTGTCATCATCTTTTCCCGGTCCCATTGCCGTCTTAGCTCCGAATGTCCCGTCTCCTCTGGAAAAATATGTTGTCCATGCATTCTGATTTCCAGTTGTGCCCCTCGCCGGTGTCTCAATGAAATCCAGAAGTCCGTCTCCGTTGAAATCTCCGGGGATTAGATCCTTGTCGGCAAGCATGGATCTGTATGGGATGGCGCTGGTGCCAAGTTTCTTTAATTGCAATTCCCCGGATGATGTCTTTGTGAAGGTATATATGTGTGTTCCGGATTCATTGACAAGGCATATGTCTGTCTTCCCGTCACCATCCGCGTCAAATACAAGCAGTCTGTCGCTATTGTTGGCGGCATAGAGGGGGTCGGCTATCTGCGTTCCAACGAACGTTACATCATATGCGAACACATGACCTTCATACAGTGTCTTGTTATTTTCAAGATCAAAGAGATAACACTTTGTCGGTCTTCCTTCCTTCCCCCATGGATTATGGGCTGACACCGCGAGGATCTCCATCTTTCCGTCTCCGTTGAAGTCTCCGGAATAATAGAATTTGGGCTGCGCGGAGTTTCCCCTCGCCGCTTCATCACGATATTGGGTACCGGGTTTGATATTGTATTCGCTGATCATGGAGAAACTGGGTGTGGATTCCGGTCGATATGCATATACCTTAAATTTCAGGACTTCCTCTCCCAAAGCGGTTATACCGTTGTTGATCTTTACAATACAGTCTTCCTGATTACCCTTCAGATCTGCGCAGAGGATATCGACAAAACCCGCTTCAGTCAGTAACTCCGGTTCTGGCTCTGCGAAACTTCCGGACAGTCCCGCATACAGAAAAATATTCTCTTTCCCGGAATACATATTCATAAAGCCGTTTTCTTCCTTACCGTTTGATGATTCATTTACATAGTGATGCCAATAAGGAACGGAGACCGGCACAGTTATCAGACCTTCGTCGGTTGTGTTGTTTGCAAGCCTGCCTCTGACAACCTTTATCTTACCAGGACCATCAGAGTCATGATACCTTTGCAGACGTGTGACTGATGTATTGTAGTCCTGTTCCGTGTTGCCTTCTCCGTAATAAAATGTAAGCGGATTGTAACCGTCACTGCCGTTATTGTATCCGATGCGTTTAAGGACAGTAGCGTCATGGTGTGTCTCGTATGACAGTTCATACGAATGTAGAGACTTGTCACCATGTCCGCATGTTATATCGTACAGCGTGCTGTCTATGGCAATGTGTTTTCCACCTATGTAGAATTCCTGTCCATCCTCGCGATATCTATATTGGAACGTTATATGGGAATTGCTGTAGTTAATTTGTGAAATGAAGTAATAGTTGCCTTTGTGGAGGTAATTATATATGACGGTGTTGCCATACATGTCGGACATCTCTGTCACCGGATAGAATACATCGTTCTCTGTATTCTCTGTATATCCGAACCTTGCCTTTCTCCCGTCCGGATAAAATACATCGAAATATAACAGCACATTCCCCGAGATCTGTCCTCTTGCAATTATATTTCCGAATTCTGATTTATACATCCGGACTCCGTTGCCCGACCCTCTTGTCTGCAGCAGACGCATCCCGTCGAGGTAGAACGAGTCCGAAAGATCCATACGGACTCCCTCGCTTTTATTGTCGTAATAGAGATTCTTGCAACCTCGCGTTATCATCGGTATTCCAGAGAGCGACCACCCCTGTCCCACGGGCGAGGCACCAAGCTGGCTGTTGTAACACAATGATAAGGAAGGTTGAAAATTGTTTATGCCGGGGTATATCTTTATCGGCACCTCGTATGTCTTCGCTCCTGTGGGCGTGACAGACGAGAGTATCTCGATCTCTCCGACAGTCTTTGACTTGTCGATGGTCACAATGTTGGGGACAGCCGGATTGAATATGCCATCGCGTCCAGGTAAGGAATTTTGTCCTTTTGTGGCTTTGTCGGACAACTCTTCTGAATTCAGGGAATCGACATAGCGGCACACCCTGACTTCCGGATACAGTGCCCTGATAAGTGAATCTTCTCGGGAATCTATGTCCGGATATTGAATGCCGGATATTTCATTGTGACTGGCGATGGAGTCAGAATGGGTTTCCCTCTCTGCCCTGACGGTATGTGTTGTCAATACACATATCAGGAATATTGCCCACCGTGACAATTGTGGAAAAGTTTTCATGTGCCGTAAGGTTAATCTATTAGAATATCCGGTAAATATAGTAATAGATTTCCATTAATGCAACTTTTTAACAAATTAGGATCCGTAAAAAATAGTTTTATGTGCGGCTTGTTTTTAGATGAATTTGATCAGGGGTTGTAGAGGTCGGTGTTGCGGTAGTCGAGGATTTCGGTGGCGGCGCGGAGCGCCTCGCGGGCACGGCTTTCGGGGTTGATAGCAATGGCGGCAAGGTAGTCGTTGATGGCAAGGGAGCGTTTCCCCGCACCCCAATGACGCATTCCGCGTGTGGTTAGTGCTTCGTCATCGCCGGGATTGGCGGTGATATAGTCGGTCAGGGCTGCCACAGCTTCCTCGTAGGTGGCAGTGCGGATAGTTTCTTTTAATTCGTGTAGCTGCATGTGGGTGATTTTTATGAGACGGACTCTTATGAGACGGACACTAAATTTATAGGATATATGTCATAATGTGATCCTTGTGGATGACACCGGAGATCCCAGGAAAAGAGAGGCGAGAGGATCGAATTTTTCGGGGCTCTCAGTGGTTAGGAATTCCACGGTGGCGCCACGGGTGCATCGCTCCTCCATCGACGGGTGTCGACGAAGGTAGTCGCTGAGACTTTCTGCCACGAGCTCTCCTTGCGGTAGGATATTTACATTTGCAGGGGTGAATTGCCGTATCTTGTCTAACAGAAGAGGGTAGTGCGTGCATCCCAGGATAAGGGTGTCGATTTCCGGATCCGTGTTAAGGATACAGTCTATATATTTCTTGACAAAATAGTCGGCACCCGGACTATCGAATTCTCCGGTCTCTACAAGCGGCACCCACATGGGACATTCCTGCTCGGTGATTTCCATCCCGGGATATATCTTCTCAATCTCCATTCTGTAGGAATGGCTTTTTACGGTGCCGGGGGTGGCAAGAAGTCCGATATGGCGCGTTGAAGAGGTTTTACCGAGAATCTCAACAGTGGGACGTATCACTCCGAGTACCCTGCGGTCGGGGTCTGTGAGAGGGAGCACGTGCATCTGTATTGATCTCAATGCTTTCGCAGATGCGGTGTTGCAGGCGAGTATGACAAGGTGGCATCCCCGGTTGAAAAGCTCCTCCACTGCCTGACGCGTGAATTCGTAGACAATGTCGAAGCTGCGCGTGCCGTATGGCGCGCGTGCATTGTCGCCTAAATAAAGATAGTCATATTGCGGCAGGAGGTTGCGGATCTCGCGCAGGATGGTGAGCCCTCCGTAACCGGAGTCAAACACGCCGATCGGACCCGGATGTGACGGATAGTTCATTGTATGAAGTCAGAGGTATGAGGTTCGGGTTATGAAGTATGGGATGTAAACAAAATGCGAAGTTCTGAGGAACCTCGCATTTCGTTTATCTGTTTGTATTATATTTATTTGAGTCCCAGTTTAGCTTTCACCATCGGGGTGATGTCTTCTACAGGAGATGCGTAGAAGAGAATCTGATCGGGTGAGAAATTCTGTATGAGACCGAAGCCGTTCTCTTTACCTACAGATTCGATAGCTTCCTTCATCTTTGTTGCTATAGGAGCCATGAGCTGCTGCTGCTGCTGGGCTATGTCCTGGTCAGCACTCTGCATGAATGTCTGGATTTTCTGCTGATAGTCGCTTATCTCGCGTGTCTTGCGCTCACGGATTGCGGGGAGCTCATCCTCTTTCATCTTCTGAAGCTCATCGACCATACGTTTGTATTCATCCTCAAGACGAGTGAATTCCTCCTGATATTTCTTCTGGATTTCCTGAAGTTTTGTCTGGGCTGCTGCTGTCTCGGGCATTGCCTGGAACACTGCGTTTGTATCAACGATACCCATCTTGGCTGTCTGAGCAGAAGCGAACATCGGGAGTGCGACTGCTACGGCGAGTAAAATTTTCTTTAACATTTTATTTAATTGTATTTGTTTTCTCTTGTTGAACCATTTAAACCCGGATTCGGACGGATGACGTTCAATCCCCGGAAATTTAAACTCTTTCTGAAATTTCGAACGCAAAGATAGTTAATTTAACTAAATAAGCAAAATTCTTTAACGATAATTACCAACTCTGCGCTCCAGTCTCTACACGGGATTTACTTTGAGTAGCCGAGTTTCGCAAGCACATCGTTGCTGACGTCTATTCTCGGAGAAGCGAATACGATGCTCTGTGATGACGCGCGATCGAAGATTGTCATGTAACCTTTTTCTTCCGCAACAGCCTTGACAGCATTATATACATCTTCCTGAATCGGCTTGATCAGAGACTGGCGTTTCTTGAAAAGCTCGCCTTCCGGACCGAAATATTTGTAGCGAAGATCCGTTGCCTCTTTCTCTTTGGCAACAATTTCTTCCTCACGTTTCTTTTTTTGTTCATCTGTCAGGAATACCATATCCGACTGGTAGTTCTTATACATGGTCTCAGCCTCCTTGGAGATTTCGTTAACCTCCTTCTCCCACCTTTGCGAAACCTGATTGAGCTGCTCGTTTGCCATTTCATATGAGGGGACATTGCGGAGGATATATTCCATGTCGACGAGTGCGAACTTCTGGGCTGACGCTCCTGCTATTCCCGCAACGGCGAGACACAATGTAATCAATATCTTCTTCATAGCTTTAATGTTTTGTTTGTCATTTAAGACATTGTGCTTTATGAAAGGTTTAAGCTGTTAAGATTTTTTAGAACTCCTGACCGAGGATAAAGTGAATCTGTGATCCACCGCGGGTTCCCCACACCTTGTCGAAACCGTATGCCCAGTCAATGCCGAGATATCCGAGCACCGAGAGGTAAACGCGGGCACCGACACCGGCACTGCGCTTGAGGTTGAAAGGTGAGAAGTCCTTGACATCATACCATGCGTTACCGGCTTCGGCAAATGCGATGGCATAGATTGTGGTGGAAGGCTGGAGCAGGAACGGGAAGTGGAGCTCAAGTGTGAACTTGCCGTAAGCGTAGCCCTCGTATCCGTTAGGGGTGAACTGACCGTTCTCATATCCGCGCATGGATATTGTCTCGGTTGCGTAAGTATATGAACCTGTCATACCGTCACCACCGAAATAGAATGTCTCGAACGGTGTCTTGATGTGTTTGTTGAATGAACCTAACAAACCGAAGTCAGCGCGGGTCATCAACACGAGGGTCCATTTGCCGTCAGGATCTGTCAGAGGAGTGAACGTTTTGCTCTTGAAACGAAGTTTCCAATATTCAATCCAGCGGTATGCCTTGCTGCGGGCTGCCTCACTTGCCTCTGCATCCGGGTTGCTGTAGCTGATTTCCTCAGCAAGTTTTGCCCAGTTCTTTTTGCCGAATAGCGATGCAGGAGGGGTGACAGTGAAGTCGATTGAGAACTGTGAACCACGGCGAGTGTAAATCGGGTTGTCTATTGATGTGCGGGAGAGGGTCAATCCTAATGTAAGAGAGTTTGACGTACCGTTGCGCATATAATAGAGGTAATCCCAGTTCTTCAGGTAATACCAGCGGTAGGCGAGCGTAGCCTGGAACTGGAAGTAGTCGTCAGGCCAGTTGAGGCGAGTGCCGAAACCGAGGCTAACTCCGGCAAGCTGAAGCACTTTGTTGGGGTCGTACGCATTCTGGATAGCGTAGGTGCCGTAGTTTGAATAATTGTTATAGTTAGAATACTGGCTATACATCGCATATTGATATGCGTTTGCCCATGTATCGTTGTAGAAGCTGGAGTTGATACCGGTTGAGCGGCTGTAGTCGAGCGATACGGAGAGGGAGTTGGGACGATGACCGCCTAACCATGGATCAAAGAATGATATATTGTAGCTCTGGTAATACTTCGCGTTAGTCTGGGCGGAGATTGAGAATGTCTGGCCGTCACCGCGGGGGATGATTCCCTTGTAAGCTCCAGGATTGAAGAGATTCTTCATCGAGAAGTTTGAGAAAGAGAGTGCCACCTGTCCGGTAACACCTGTCTGTCCCCATCCGAAAGAGAGCTGCACCTTGTCGTTTGCTTTCGATTCGAGGTCAAACACGATGTCAACGGTTCCGTCGTTCTCATTTGGTTGCGGGTTGACACCCATAGTCTCCGGATCAAAATGACCGCTGGCTGCAATCTCACGTGCGGAACGCATAAGCTCCGCGCGGGAGAAGAGATCACCGGGACGCACGCGGAGATCACGACGGATAACCTTCTCGTAAAGTTGGTCGTTACCGTTGATGACCACGCGGTTGATGCGGGCCTGTGGTCCCTCGATCACACGCATCTGAAGATCGATGCTGTCTCCGTGGATGTGCTCCTCAATAGGGATAATGGTTGAGAAGAGATAACCGTTGTCCATATAGAGGTTGCTGACGGCGTCTTCGTCATCTTTGAGTCGCTTGTTGAGCATCTTCTGGTTGTAAACCTCACCGGGATACATGCCGAAGACAGCGCTAAGATACTCAGTGGGATAGACTGTGTTACCAACCCAGTTTATATCGCTGATATAATATTTCTTTCCCTCGTCGACTGTAAGGTAGATGTCGACTGATTTATCGTCATATTTAGCCACACTGTCGTGGGTGATTTTTGCATCACGGTATCCTAACTCGTTATATTTGTCAATGATACGGATGCGGTCGTCGGCAAAGTCACGATCTACAAACTTCTTCTGGCTGAAGAGCTTGAGAAGGTCGCTGTTCTCGTTGGTCTTTTTCATTGTCCGCTTTATCTTGCGGTCGGAAAGGACATCATTGCCGTCAATATATATTTTGTGTACCTTTACCTTATTGTTTTTGTTGACATCAACATTAAGGATTACCTGATTCTCTTTTGAGAGGTCCGGTTGCTGTGTGATTTTTACGGCTGCGTTCTTGAAACCCTTCTTGGCATAATAATCTTCGATGATTGTTTTTGCTCGGGCGATGATGTTCGGGGTAAGCTGTTGTCCCGACACCATGCTGAGGCGCTGCTCGATATCCTTTTTCTCACCGCTTTTCACACCTGTGAATGTCATCTCCGACATACGCGGCTGTTGCTCAAGCGCGATCTCAAGCCATACCTTGTCACCGGCAATCTTGTCGACGTTAATCTGAACCTTCGAATAAAGTCCCTGACGCCAGAAGCGCTTCACGGCGGATGTAATCTCATCACCGGGAATCTCCACCTTGTCACCTACGGAAAGTCCAGAGTATCCGATGATAAGATAATCATCGGAGGAGGGAACGCCGGATACGCGGATATCGGCTATTTCATATGTCTTCGGAATTGGAGAATAGATAATGTCCGGATTGAAGATTGTGTCGATGGCCGACGCAGGCTTGATATCAAGTGCGGACGCTCCTGCCGCCATGCCGACGCAGATTAGTGTTACAAGAGTCTTTTTCAGATGTTTCATATATGCTCGAAGGAATCGAAAAATCATCGTAAATATGGTTTATATAATGGAAGGGTTCTTCACCTGGTCGGATGTTTTGCCGAAGCGACGTTCGCGGCTTTGGTATTCGAGCAGAGCGTCAAGATAGGCGCTGTTGTCGAAATCCGGCCAAAGGATCGGTGTGAAATAAAGTTCGCTGTATGCTATCTGCCATAGCAGGAAGTTGGAGATGCGTTGCTCTCCTCCGGTGCGTATCAGCAGATCGGGGTCGGGAATCGAATTGGTGGATAGGGCTTCCGTCACAGTCTCTTCGCTGATGTCGGCAGGGTTGATTTCTCCTGCAGCTGCTTTTTCTGCAATGATTTTTGCAGCGCGGGTGAGTTCCCAGCGGGAAGAGTAGCTGAGGCAGAGCAGGAGGTTCAGTCCTGTGCAATGTGCGGTAGCCTCGACACCATCCAGGAGGCTCTTTCTAACCTCGGCCGGCAGTCTGTCGGTCTCACCGAGGATATGGATCTTCACGTTATTAGCCACAAGATCCGGAGTCTCACGCTGGATTGTCCATCCGATAAGATGCATGAGGGTGTCAACCTCCGCCTGAGGACGGTTCCAGTTTTCTGTGGAGAAAGCGTAGAGTGTGAGATATTTGATACCGAGGTCAGAGGAAAAGCGGGTAATGCGGTTCACGCTGTTCACCCCCTCCGCATGACCGTCGCTGCGCTCTCGGGCGCGCTGGCGTGCCCAGCGTCCGTTGCCGTCCATGATGATGGCGACATGGGCAGGTATACGCGTGGGATCAAGCATCTTAAGTTTATTCTCTATTTCCTCCATAATGTCGGTTAATCTTTATAGTTGCAAACTGCGCAGCGTTTGCTGAATTCATAACTTATGGTTATGCTCATGGTCGAATACCAGTCGGTATTCTTCATGAACGAGCTTTTGATTCCATACGGATCTTTCAGAGCTTCACCGTCAAGACGGTCTGTGAAGGTCTTTTTCATAAGGAATTCAAATCCGATGTTCCATCGTTCGGAAAGCTTGTATTTTACTCCCACTCCAAGCGGAATGTTGAATGCAGCTCCCATTTTTCCGTCCACACTCCAGAGTGTGAGACCAACTCCTGCGGCGATGTAAGGTGAGATGCGTTTCAGCTTGCGGTATGTTTCTCCCATGCCGTAATTGAAAAAATTGAATTCCACCATCTCGCCTAATTCGTAGAAATTGGTTGAGAATTTATAAGTCTCCCCTCCGGGAAACACGTTGGTCATCTTCGAGGAGTCTCCGCTGAGGCTTCCTGTGTAGAAATTTGTCTTGAATGCCCACCTGGGATTTGCCATGTAGCGGAAAAGCAATTCCAGATCCCATCCCGGGTTTCCCCACAGATTCGCGGTGTTGGCATCTCCAAGATACCCGGTCATACCTACTCCGCCTCCGATGTCAAACCGGTAATCCTCCTGAGCCTTTAACCTTTGCGGAAATAGGAAAAGAAGGAAAGCGAAGGTGATAGATATGAGTGTCAGTCGGCTCACAGTGTCGGTTCGTGTCAGATCACAGGGGTGAAGGTGAGGCGTGCGAGCACACCGCGCCATATTGAATTATATAGTTCTCCCTGAGGATTGAATCCACCCATGAGGTATATATAAGGACAATCCCAGTAGATTTCATCACCATTTACCTCAACATTATGTGAGCGTCGTGCCGCTTTCTTCCATGCATCGGAAAGATTGGCTTTCTTGCGCACGGACATAACGACGTTGTCACATTCTGTCATGGTCGGTATCTCTTTTGGAAGCTGGAGCAGTTCACTGCCCGGTCCCCAGTTCACGCCATTGTCGTAGGAAATGTATACCGTACGGTTGAGAGTGCCGTCTTTCTTACTTCCGCCTATGATCATCCACACCGGATATTCGGTCTGTGTCCATGTCGAAGATGTGAACCTGAAACCGTAATAGGGTATTATGGAGGCCCCTTTCACTGCGGGGATTCCACCCTCGGCAAGTTTGATCCAGTTGGCTCCGTCAAATGCCCATGTGGCATCGGAGAGTGTGCCATCCGCCTGTGTGCCGCCGGCAAAGAACCCAACGGGTGAAGAGGTCCATTGGTTTGCAAGTATCACGAAGTTGGAGTAGCCGGATGTCGGGAATTCGGGGTCAATTGTAGTTGTAACGAGGTCTTTCTTAGGATATTGTGCATATTCAAGACCAGAGGCTCCGTTACGAATGCCAATTGCTGTGTCGAGATATGCTCCAAGCATTGATACCCATGTCTGTCCTGTGGCAGTCCAAGTCGTGCCATCGGTTGATTTATACATGCTACCATTGTCAGCAAGTATTACCAGACTGTTGGTCGTGGCGCATAGCGAGCGTATCTGCGGTGTGAATGGGAAAGTCACGGCACGTTTTTGCCAATTCCCCTCGAAGAGATTGTCGGAGGCGGCGAACGTGTATGAACCGTCGTTTTCCTCAATCAGAGAGATTGCTCTTCCGTTGAAGTCGAGACTCTTCTGGTTGCGGGGATTCTCGAGACGTGACGGCAGCTTAGAGAACGCTTTATCGCCCCACACCAGAGAATCGGTCTTCTCTTTGTGCACATTCACCTTGATACGGTATGTGCGGGAGATGGCGTCATTGTCGGTTGACAGTGTGAGGGTCACCTTGCCGGTAAAGTCGATAGAATCGGTCGGTGATGTCAGATAATCAACCTCTCCGGTACGGGTTTTGCCATCTTCCATTTTGATGGTTGCCTTAGTGACGTAGCTTGAATACTTTATGGTAGTGACAAGCTTGTCGATCTCTGTGCCTACTGGGAGGGAGTCCGCATTGAAGATGACTCCGTTGTCAAGATCTATGGAGAAGAACACGGAGTCAAGGTTTTCCATCACTTTGGAATCATCGTTTAGCGAAAAAGCTGTTACCGCCACGTTTGACGGTGTGAGATAGATCTCCACCTCCTCAGTTTTTTCGTTGCATGATACGGCACCGATAGCCGCAGCTCCAGCCAACAGGCAGCCGGCAAAGCGGCGGAATGTATTGAGTAGCTTCACGTTGTAGTTGTTTGCTTATAAGTTATTGCCTCGCCCGCAGCGTATGCTATGACCGGGGCATGATGTTTCAACTTGCAAATTTAGCATTTCTTGGGGAATTATTCCCTAAAACGCGCTATGTTTTTTGAATTTAAATCATTTTAAGGGAATTTTAAATGATTTTAAGAAACTACCGGAACCGTTTTTTATGCATGGACTTCTGTTGCGTATCTATTATATTGAATGGTATGCAGAGTTTGATATTTGAGAAAAAATCTCATAAAATAGACTTTAGGTTGAATTTTATTGCTATATTTGCAGAAAATCATGATAGAATATGTTAATCAACTTTACATTCAAAAATTTC
>OFFM01000262.1_pt1 | contig 49570 bp, 38 predicted proteins | sample 1521401 | NCBI WGS metagenome assembly OFFM01 (sample SAMEA3504118, study PRJEB24116) | mouse gut metagenome | biome: mouse gut; feature: mouse-associated habitat; material: faeces | place: Denmark | collected 2011
GGCGGTTCTCTATTTTTTTGCATCAATATGTACAATTTTTAATTATATTTTGCTATTTTTGTAAAATGAGTTTATTATTATAAATTTTGCGATTAATTTACGCTTATGAAAAGATATTTATCAGTTTCCATGCTTGCGCTGGCGGGAGTGTTCGCCGCCGGTGCCGCTCCGCTGACTCCGGACCAGGCGTTGCGCCGCGCAATGGGCGACGGTCCGATGAAGATTGCCGGCAAACAGATGTCGTCAATGCGTCTCGCACACTCGATGACAACTGAAGCAGGTGATCCAGCAGTCTATGTGTTCGACCGTCCCTCATCGTCAGGATATATCATTGTCAGTGCCGATGACACAGCCGCGCCGCTTTTGGGATATGCAGACTCAGGCGAGTTCAATGCAGAAGCCATGCCGCCGCAGATGCAATGGTGGCTCTCGGAATATGCCGTCCAGATCGCCAACTCAACAACTACAGAGGCATATTCCACACGCGCTTCCGTGCATGCGGCAATCGCACCGTTGATGAAGACGGTATGGAACCAGACAACTCCATTCAATAACCTCTGCCCGGTAGAAAATGGCTACCGCTGCCCCACAGGTTGTGTCGCTACAGCTGTGGCACAGGTGATGAAATATTATAACTATCCGGCATCAGGTACCGGCCGCGTCACAGGTCTTACAGATTGGCTCCGTCTTGACAACATCAAGTTCGACTGGGAAAACATGATTGATTCATATAACGGATCATATACCAACACCCAGGCTACTGCTGTAGCCACTCTGATGCAGGCTGTGGGATATGCATGCAAGATGTCGTACAGTCCCAACGGTTCTGGTGCATTGGGAATCAACGCTGCCTTGGCTCTTTTCAATAATTTCAAATACAATCCGAATATCCAGTATCTTGAACGCAGATATATCAATGCCACAGATTGGGATGAAATTATATATGGCGAGCTTAAGGCGGGAAGACCTGTAGTCTACGGAGGTCAGTCAACATCCGTCGGTCATGAGTTCGTATGCGACGGCTATGACGGAAACGGCTACTACCATTTCAACTGGAGATGGGGTGGTATGTCTGACGGCTATTTCCTTCTTGACGCCCTCAACCCGGATTCTGTCGGCACAGGCGGCGGCGAAGGAGGCGGCTACAACTCCGCTCAGGACATTATCATCGGTGTCCAGCCGGAGGCAACATCAGTTAATCCCCGAGTTACACAATGGGGCACACTGACCGTCACCATGAGCGGAAGCACAATGAATCTCCTCGTTGACAATGCCGGCGCCAAAGGCAACTGGCTCAACACCGGAATATCCGCCATAGATGTAAACATAGCAGCCGAATTCAAGCGTATCACCGGCACTGCCACACCTGCATACTCTTCTATATGGAGCGGCAATATAGGCGCACTTACATTGAATGGAAACCAAGTGTCATATAAAGGTATAAATGGATCAGGGTCGATCTACGTGCCTCCTACACTTACCGATGGCAAATATAAGGTGACAATCTGCTGCAAGAGCACTACTGATCCGAATGCTCCATGGATACCTGTAAGCACAAGAACCGGTGAATATAACTTCGTGTATCTCACCAAGAGCGGCAGCAGTTACACGGTGGAGAATCTTCCGCAGGCTGAATTGACAATCGTTTCTGCAACTCCGACAACTGATGTGTATTACGGAAGCGCCTGCAAGATCAAAATAACCGTGTCAAACAGCTCCCAACTTGAAATGACCGGAGGCTTCTACCCCGTCCTCCTCACAGGCGATGAGGAAGTAATGCTTGGCGAGGGCATAACAATGACTCTACAGCCCGGAGAGAAGAAAGAACAGGAATTCACAACAGCCTTCGAACTTCTCCAGGGAGCAACCGCACCCAACCGCTCCAAGAATTACACGCTGAAATTCCTCAAGGGAGCCAACAGCACGGAATATTACAATTGGAACGCGCTGCTGAAGATGAATGTAATGAGCGGCACTCCTAACCTAAAAGTAACAGACTACTGCGTCGAAAATGCCAATATAAGAAAGGAGACTATCGGTGGTGCAGAAAGGGATGCGTATGTAGTGACAAATCTTGCCGAGATCCCATTTTCAGCAACAGTCACCAATACATCGACATTCTTTGGTTCACAACTATACACTCTCATCTTCAACGGTGACCTATCCGGAAAGAATCTCACCTCCGGAGCGATGGGGCCGACGCCGATACTTGCATCCGGTGAGTCAGCCCAGGTGAAAGGTTCCATCAGTTTCACAGATGGCGAAGTCGGCAAGAGCTATGCCGCAGTGATGTTCTATGCCACAGCGTCGGGAATCGACCAATTGAGGACATGTCCGATTATCTATTTCACGGTGGATCCTTCTTCCGGGATCAACGACATAACAGCAGATTCAGGATCTCTGCTCACATATGATCGCGCGGCACGTTGCATCACAGGTGATCCCACAATAAAGGCCATCGAAATCTACGATCTCAACGGCCGTAAGCTCAATGGCATTTCGGGCGAAGAAGGCTCTCTTACCCTCAGCCTCGAAGGAATGACTCCGGGAATGGTTATCGCCATCGGCAGAACCGCCACCGGCGAAACCCACACCCTGAAAATCCTCCTCTAAAAAATCGGTAGAGTATCGGTCACTCGCAGTGTCCGAATCCATCCCCCGGTTATAATCAGGACTCAATTCCTGATTATAACCGGGGTTTCCATTCCTATGTATTGAAATTTCGGGTTCTTTGCCTTGAATTCCCGGATGAATGCCGCGGCATCAGCCACGGAATCGAAACTCCCGGCTATTAGATACCATTTATCGCCAAGAGCTTTCCCTGCGCATGCCTGATACCCTTTCGCACGCAACGCTTCCGCTCCTGAGCGGGCATTGGTGGGCATCTTGAAAACCGACACAGCCACCTTCACCGGCCGCTGCGCGACCGTCTCATCCTCCGCCTTCACACCATCAACGGCGAAATAAAACTCTTCACCATCTATCATCTGTTTACGGGGAGCATCTTCCGATATAAGCCCATCGGCAGCAAGAGACTCGTTCACTTTCTCACGCTTGCTGACAGCGGCATCATATGCCGCACGGTAATTCTTCTCTGTGGGCTTGCAACCGGTCAGCACAACCGCCGCCAATGCCATCCCCAACAATATCTTTCTTCTATCCATATCTCATTTATTAAATTATCGGTTTCGTCAAGTAAAAGTTGATCACGCAGAGACGCAGAGGCGCAAAGATATTATACCGACCAATTCGACGCAGATGTCGTTGCCACTCCTGCTGAGACGCAGAGTCCGACGCTCCAGCTCCGCGCCTTTGCACAAATCGCCACGCGATTCTCCGTGACTGTTATCGCCCTTCACGCTGATTTATAACTTTAGGCTTTGCGGCTCTGCGACTTTGCGTGAGAATTAATCCAGTAGTTTAATCCGGTACTATGGCTTATCAAGGATAAATTTTATTCTCTATGCTGTGGTTCTTTGGATCTTTGGTCTAAAGGGCTTCGAGAATCCTCACTTCGCGGGGAGCGAAGCGATATGTCCTGTCTGCGGTAAGAGGTGTTATGATCTCTCCGGTAAGAATATCGCGGTAACGCTTCCCCTCGGGTATTATCTCAAGGTAACGGCTCATATCAACATCGTTGGTTTCATCCGTGCCGTTCATCATCACAATCACCTCATCATCTCCTGCCCGACGTTCATACAGATAAACACCGTTCGTGGGCATGAAATGCTTCATTGTCCCCTCCCCTATAGCCTTACTGCCTTTACGCCATTTGCAAAGCGTGGAGATGAAATCGAAAGCCTCATTCTGCAATGCAGAGCGTCCCTCGCGGGTGAATACAGTGGTCTGATCACCGGGGAATCCTCCGGGCATATCCTTGCGGACATTTCCGTCGCCACCTTCACGGGTGCCGTGCATCAGCAATTCCGTGCCATAATATAGCTGAGGTATGCCCGGAATGGTGAGAAGCACAGTCAACGCCTGTTTCCATTGATCAAGCGTCTCCGGCTCGGTAAGGATGAAGCGCTCCGTGTCGTGATTGTCAAGAAAACGCAACACATTCATCGGATCCGGATATACATAATCGAGAGCGAGATGATCATATATGGTATTAAGTCCGTTCCATGGATCTGTCTTCGTCTTGAATGGAGCCATGTCGCGACTCTTTATCATCAAAGGGAAATCCATCACAACCGGCAGATTGGTATCCGGATTCTTTGCAGAGGCAAGTGGTGAACCTTTCTGCCAGAACGCCTCGCCGGCTGTATCGCCAAACCAGCATTCTCCAACTATGTTGAAATCCGGATATTCAGCCATCACATCGTCAATCCAACGCGCCATAGCCCTCTCATCGGCATAAGGATAGGTATCCATGCGTATGCCATCGATCTGCGCCTCTTCTATCCACCATATCGAATTCTGCACGAGATATTTCATAAGATGGGGATTACGCTGGTTGAGATCCGGCATCTCCTCCACAAACCAGCCATCCTGGGTAAGTTTGCGGTCGTAATCGGTGGCATAAGGATCCGTTATGGTAGACAGACGGTAATTGGTCTGCACATATCCATCGGGGAAATTGAACCAGTCGGTCGACGGGCGATCCTCAAACCAGGGATGTCCCGAGCCGCAATGGTTAAAAATCATATCCATGACTGTCTTTATACCCTTGCCATGAAGTTTCTCAATGAGCGCTGAATACTGGCCGTTGGTACCGAAACGAGGATCAACGCGGTAATAATCGGTTGTTGCATACCCGTGATAGCTTCCACCTTTCATATCATTCTCAAGGACAGGATTCAGCCATACTGCCGTTATGCCGAGGGTGTCAAGATAGTCAGCATGATCTGATATGCCCTTCAAATCACCGCCGTGGCGGGTATTGGGATCTTCACGATCCACAGCCACATGATGGCGCAACGACGCCACATCGTTGATCGATTCATCTCCGCATGCAAATCTGTCCGGCATAACCATATATAGCACATCGGAAGCAGAAAACCCTTTAGCTCCCTTCTGCTCACGCCGTGCCCGCAATTCATACTCCTTGACCACTCGCTTCTTCCCTTCCCGCCATTCCAGCTTCATCTTTCCGGGTTTGGCTTCCGGAGAGACAGAAAGATATACGTATTGCCAGTTGGGCGAGCCATCAAGACGGACCACAGAATCGACGCGCACACCGGGATAATTCACTGAAAAATCCGTCGGCTTTATGTTTTTTCCATGTATCTGGAGCTGCAATGACGTGTCATGCATTCCTATCCACCAATGCGGAGGATGAATTTCATCAACAGAGAAAGAAGCTGCTGATGCAGACAGGGCACCCCCTGCCATAAAGCAGAAAAGGCCGCGGCATATTCGCCGCAACCTGCTGATGGTTTTATTCTTAAATTTGTTCATTAAACATTATCATTTGGAATTTTTCAGTCAACCTGGATAACGAGGTGATTTGTCAAGCTCCAGAATTTTGCGGGATCTGTGATCTGGATAGTCTTCGGACCATCTTTCTCACCCGTGATCTGATAGCTGCCGGCGGGCATATTGCTCCAGATCTTAACTTTCTTGGAGTTTGTAGGGATAGCTGAGAGAGTGCGCTTGTCGGCAGTCACGAAATAAGAGCTGTCGAAATCGCCTTTGAGCACCTTGGTAGCACCGAGGAATTTTTTCTCCAACAGACCCTTCTCCTTAAGATTCTTGTTTGTGCCGATTGCATAATACACGCGGTTTGCCTCGTTTTCAGCAGCTACAGCCTGAGCTTGAGCCTCCTCTTTGGCAGCAGTCTCGGTCTTAACCTGCTCCTGCGACTCAGTTACCTGAGTGTTCAGCGTCTCGATCTGACCTTTTGCAGTGGCGAGATCGCTCTCAAGCTGGTTGATTTTCTGATCCTGCGAAGCGATACGCTCTTTCAACTGAGCGATAGTTTTGGTCATCACGCTGTTCTCGTTACCGGTAGCCTTGATTTTCTCCTCCATTGATGTGAGAAGAGCTTTATTAGCGGCAAGACGAGCCTTGATTGATGCGAGATTATGACGGATCTCCGCACGACGGTCGGCGTTCTCTCCATTTCCCATGTTGTAGAGCAGGCCTTCCTGCATGTTGATGGAATCGAGGCCGGTATAGATATCACCCATCAGAAGCATGAGGGAATCGTTAAAAGTGGCAGCCTCCTGATATTCAGCTGTAAGGTCGGCGATACGGATTGAATCCTCATCGAGTTTCTTCTGATTTCCCGAGCACGATGCGAGGAGCGCTGCTCCCAAACCGAGGAATAAAATGCTTTTCTTCATAATATTGGAGTTTTTAGTGTTTAGTTTAAAGTGGTAAAATCTAAATATATTGAAGACAATGGATTTTCATGATCTCACCTGCCTTCGATGACTATAACAATTTCCCCCTTCGCTTGGTTCGATGCATAATATTCCGCAAGGTTTCCAAGGGTGTCACGGTTGATTGTCTCATGCATCTTGGAAATCTCCCGGCAGACAGCCGCCTCCCTCTCCTCTCCGAAAGCATCTGCAAGCTGACGAAGCGTTCGGGCCAGACGTAACGGGGATTCATAGATAACTACAGTGCGCGGATCCTGGGCGAGTTCAGCAAGTCGCGTCTGGCGCCCTTTCTTCACAGGAAGAAAACCTTCGAAAACAAACCTGTCGCACGGCAAACCGGATGACACAAGAGCCGGAACAAAAGCTGTGGCACCGGGCAGACATTCCACCTCCACACCTCGCCTGCGGCATGCGCGCGAAAGCATAAAACCGGGATCAGAGATTCCGGGGGTGCCTGCATCCGAGATCAGGGCCACAATCTCACCTCCCTCTATACGCTCGGCTATGGCATCACATGTCTGATGCTCATTAAATTTATGATGGCTCCTCATCGGAGTGGCTATCTCGTAATGCTTGAGCAATTTACCGGATGTGCGCGTGTCTTCGGCAAGGATATAATCAACCTCTTTCAGCACTTTAAGCGCACGGAAGGTGATATCCTCGAGATTGCCGACAGGCGTTGGCACTATGTATAGTTTTCCGCTCATGACTCAAAATAACCTCTTATTATCTCCATGAAATCAACCACCTCCTGATTCTCCATATCCCATCCGAGCTGATCGATGAAATACTCCTCTGCCTCCTCATAGCTCTCCATAGCCGCAATCATATTCATCGCAGAGGAGAATTCAGCATCAGAATTAGCGAAAAGCTCACGACGGAAGCGGAAGCGGTCGTTAAGACAGAATGCCGGTTTATCGGTTCTCTCTTTTCTTACAGGAGCCTGCTTCTGTAAAGAGATAGGATCTGTGCCCGGATTTTGAGTTACAGATACAGTGTCGGTTTCCTCAAAAAGCTCTGTGATAGTATTTACAGGTTCCGGTTCAGGCTCCGGTTCAAGTTCAGATTCCTGTTCCGGCTCAAATTCAGGCACGGGCTCAAATTCAGGCTCCTCCGACGCTAAAATTTCTTCCTCCGCTATGCTGAAAGATTCCTCCGCGATATCATCTGCGGGAGCATCTTCGAGAAGAGACATTATTCTGCCTTTTATAAGAGGCTCAAGTTCTGATAGCTTGTCCTCGCGTAGTTGAGCGAGCTCAAGAAGCCCCTCTATTTCATAAATCTTGTCTTTAAGATTTTTAATTTCCTCTATTGTCATTATAGTCATTTGTTTTAGAGTCCGTTTCATTGTTGTCAAACACCTCGAGCAGCGCCCTGCGGACAGCCTCACGCGCTGCACTGCGGTTGGTCATATCATTGAGCATCACCACAATAATATGTGTAGGGGCGTAATCATCATCAAGTTTATATCCTGCATAACACTGGATACCCTTCATGCTGCCCGTCTTCATCGCCACATATCCTTCTAACGGAGTATCCACAAGAAAGTTTTTCAACGTGCCTTCCTGTCCGGCAAGCGGAAAGAAAGACGCGTAATATGGGTTGTCGGCTCGTTTCGAGAGTACGTGTGCCATAAACCTTGCCGTCACACGGTTCTGACGTGATAATCCTGAACCGTCAATGATATTTACCCCCGACATCGGAGCCTTATGCTTTTTCCAATATGAAGTCTCGCGGGCTGCCGCGTCAGAAGTGTTCCCTTTTGCTCCAGATTCCACAGCATATGTGCGCAGCAACGCCTCGGCATACTGATTGTCGCTCCGCATCATGCAAGACCGCATGATCTCGTCAAGAGGCACCGACTGATGGTCAACGAGCAGCTGACGTTCTCCCTCACGGACTGACTCGCCAGCCACCGTGATACCACGGCGCGAAAGAGCCGAACGCAACCGGGTGTCGAACACCGCCGCCGGATTTGATACAGACCTGCTTCCCGATGCATTATCCTCGAAGTTGAGACCATGGGAACCTGTGCCGTAAGCGTGCGGCAAGTCTCCTGACATCCACGAAGGCGGTATCGCCGGACCACTCCATACCTCTTCATCGACAACAATCCTGCCGCCGATAGTTGAAACACCTTCCCGCGCGAGAGCTTCAGCAATCTCAGCGCAGATATCCGAATTCCCGTCGACATGCCGTGAATTCAAAGACGGGTCTCCGCTTCCTACAACCACCACATTCCCTTCAAGAACACCGTCGCGCACCGGACCTGTGGTATAGACACGCGTATGAAAACGGGCGTCTTCCGACATGCGGTCGAGCAGCGTGGCCGTTGTCACGCATTTCATGATGGATGCGGGAATCAAAGGCTTGTCAGCATTAAGCTCCGCAAGTGTGCTACCATTGGCAAGATCTATGATCAGAAGGGAGGATTTATCTCCGTTCAGACCTCGCGACCGGCTGAATTCACCAGTTATATCGGCTCGGGCAGGGAGCGTCAGCAGAAGGAGAATGAGAATGAATATATAGGGTATCCGCAATTTCATATTACAAAATTAACTCATCTTGCTCCTACTTACAAATCTTTTTAGTAATTTTGGCTTATGAACTATGAACGACGACCATACACATTCGACCGGGTGGTGCGCATACTCTTCTCTGTCTGCGCTCTCTTAGCTACCCTTTATCTCCTTACAATTCTCAAAGGAGTGTTACTGCCATTCTTAGTGGCGGTACTGATTGCATACATGCTTGAACCTGTGGTGAAATGGAACCAGCGGTGGATGCATACCGCCAACCGTTTTATCCCCGTGATGACAACCCTCTTAGAGACAAGCGTGGTGATAGGGGGATTCTGCGCGATCTTCTTCCCATATCTGATATCGGAATGCACGCAGATGACCGAGATGGTAAAGACGTACGCCACAAAGCAGATTGACATCCCTTTCATCTCCGAGAGCATACACCGCTTTATCCGCGACAACATCGACTTCAACCAGCTGTCGAAGCTGCTTTCTCAGGAACAGTGGGAAAAACTGATCAAGACCAGCATTTCATCCTCTTGGGGATTCCTCAGTTCAAGCCTCGCATTCGTTTTCGGGGTTATAAGCTGGCTTGTCGTGATACTCTATGTCATATTCATCATGCTTGATTACGAGAAGCTCACTCTGAGCTTCCGTCAGCTTGTGCCCCATGGCCACCGCCGCAGGGTTTTCCGCATCTTTGATGACATCAAGAATGCGATGAACCGCTATTTCCGCGGTCAGTTCCTGATAGCATCCATTGTCGGAGTAATGTTTTCAATAGGATTCCTTATCATAGGTCTGCCTATGGGCGTGGTGTTGGGACTGTTCATAGGGTTACTGAACATGGTGCCTTACCTCCAGCTGATATCCCTGCCTATAACGGCCCTGCTCTGTCTGGTATGGACGGTAAGCACAGGAGGGGATTTCTGGCTCATTTTCTGGGAATCAATGGCTGTATATGTCATAGTGCAATGTATCCAGGATCTTGTGCTTACGCCGAGAATAATGGGCAAGGTGATGGGACTAAACCCGGCGATCATCCTACTGTCGCTCTCGATATGGGGCAGCCTCTTAGGATTCATGGGGCTTATCATCGCTCTGCCTCTCACCACCCTCATCCTATCGTATTATAACCTTTATGTGATTCAAAGAATCCAGCAGAAACAAGAACGTAATCATGATTCATCTACCGATATCGGCTGAATATGCCACAGTCGCGCAAGAGACTGTGGAGGAACTGACACAAAAAGTCTCGACTGAGATTAACCCTGACGCTGAAAGCGCACCCTCAGAGGAGGAACACACAAACGGTCTTATCGCGGATCTTGCATGGATTCTGCTGCTTGGAGCTGTAGTAACGCTGCTGTTCAAGAAGATGAAACAGCCTGTTGTGTTGGGATATATATTGGCGGGATTCCTTGCAAGTCCGAAGTTTGAATATCTTCCCTCCATCTCAAACCTTGAAAATATCTCTTTCTGGGCGGATCTGGGAATTGTGGTGCTGATGTTCTCGATCGGTCTTGAATTCTCATTCAAGAAGCTGATGAATTCCGGTTCGTCCGCTATTGTTACGGCTCTGATCATTATCACGGGAATGACATTCGCGGGCTTCGGCATGGGGTGCCTGTTAGGATTGAATACAATCAACTGCATCTTTTTAGGAGGCATGATTTCTATGTCTTCTACCACCATAATCATGAAATCACTTGATGACTTGGGATTGAAGCAGAAGAAGTTTGCGTCTCTTGTGCTTGCGGTGCTGATAATCGAGGATCTTTTCGCTGTGCTTATGCTGGTGCTCCTATCTTCGCTGGCCATGGGAGATGTGAAGGGCATGGAACTACTTTTCTGCATCGGAAAACTGCTCTTCTTCCTGATAATATGGTTTCTTGTCGGTGTATATGTCATACCGACATTTCTCACAAAAATGCGCAGTTATCTTAATGACGAGACCCTGCTTGTTGTGGCTATGGGGCTGTGTTTCTCGATGGCGGTGTTCAGCGTGATGTGCGGTTTCTCGCTTGAATTAGGCGCCTTCGTGATGGGTTCGATTTTGGCAGGTACGGTGATGGCTGAAAGGATGGAGCGCGTGATTGGTCCGGTGAAAAATCTTTTTGGCTCTGTCTTCTTCATCTCTGTGGGTATGATGGTGGATCCGCATATCTTAGGGCAATACTGGCTTGAGATTCTTATGCTCGCCGCGGTGGTGATTGTGGGCATGATTATTTTCGGGACTCTCGGAATGCTCGTAACCGGACAGAATCTCAAGGTGGCGATAGAAAGTGGTTTCACGTTGACGCAGGTCGGTGAGTTCTCATTCATCATAGCATCGTTGGGTATGGCTTTAGGTGTGCTTAACCCTTCGCTTTATCCAATAATTGTGGCGGTTTCGGTGCTGACAATTTTTACCACGCCATACTTCATACAGATGGCGGATGGCGCATACATGCGCATTGAGAAGCATCTGCCCAAGGGTCTCAACTTCCTTATATCAAGATATTCAAAGCAGGTTACAGACTCCAGCGAGACAAAACAGCTGTGGATAGCCATTATCAAGCGCTATCTCTGGAGGATGCTTCTATATTCGGTGATATTGCTCGCAGAGATAATGTTCTCACGCAAATTCTTCTTCCCGATAGTGGAGAATTATCTGCCGGAATGGGGACATATCGTCGCTACCGTACTCACTATCATAGCCATGCTTCCGTTCCTCGTGGCCCTCAGTTTCAGCACAACCAAGCCTGACGAGAGAATGAGGCTTCATCAGTCGGCAAGTTTCTATGATGTGCCGCTTGTCGCCATGCGCATAGTGCGTTATCTGCTTGCCCTTTTCTTCATAACCTATTTCACCACCCTGGCATATTCATCTATCACAGGATGGCTTGTAGGCGCAGGATGTTTCATCCTCATCATGGTCTTTGCATCAACCAAACTCATGCAGCGTTACAACCGTATGGAGGAAAGATTCATGAACAACCTCAACAGCCGTGAAAACACACGTCTCGGCACCAACAACAATCTTGTGGACGACATGCACCAGGCATATATCCAGATAGGCACATGCGCGCCATTTGTCGGCGACAAGATCAAAGACTCCGGTCTGCGCGATGACTATGGCGTGAGCATATCGAGTATACAGCGTGGCGACGACTACATGCCTCTGCCCTCACCTATGGCACGTATTTTCCCCGGTGATATACTTGGAGTGATTGGCTCTGACGATCAGCTGAAACGTCTGAACGAAGACATTGAAAGCTCCGAACAGGCATGCGCAGCCATAAAGGTAACGCAGCATAAGGTTGATCTTAAGAGCATACGTCTCTCTGAGAATTCACCGATAGTCGGCATACCATTAGGTAAGACCAACATTCAGAAAGACTTCTATTCGATGATTGTGAAAGTGCAGAGGGCGGAAGACGAATTCCTCCAGCCTGACCGCGACACCATCCTGCGCCCTGGCGACATCATCTGGGTGGTAGGCGACCCCGCCTTCTTCGACAAAATGAAATAACCGATATTTAGAGGTTGTCGTACAATTTTACATAAAGAACGAGATTTTTTATACCCGGTAAATAAGAAAGTCAAGACCGCGACTATCTTTGTGAGTGATTACCAATGTGTTGCAAAAAAAGCCAACAGGCTGTTGACTTTTTGGGTGAACAGACATCTGACGGTACGGTATCAATGCCATACTTCTTCGCTAAAATACCGTTGTAGAATGGTCGTTTGAGGGGATAGAGCGGCCAATTGGAGTCGCTGAATATGAGAAAGAAATCAAGAAAATGATTGAGGAAATTCCTACTCCCAAGAAAATAGAATAAAACGACAACGCCATTTCGCGAAAATTAGTAAATTTGAGGCAGTAAAAATCAAATTGCAGAGGAGCAATATGGGCAAGACAATAAAAGCATATCTAATACAAGTCGTGATAAGTTTTTTTGCTTTCGGACTGACATTGTGGCTTTTTAATATTATAGTTGACAAGGATTCAACTATTAACGCGGAATTCACATTCCAATGCGCAGTATTTGCACTGCTTTTCTCTGCATGGTCAACCTATTCTAATAAAAAGAATTCATGAAGGTCAAAAATAATTTTCGCAATAAATATAAACAGTTTCTAAATATCTTTTATTATATTTGCAAGCGGGTTGATTGAAACCCGACACAAGACATTTTAGAAAGCGTTTATCGGCGCGAGTTCTTGATCACCTGAAATTCTCGCAAAATTTCTATCAAAGTCAAGGATTGTGCAACGGTAGATGCCCGTTGATATGTAGTATATATAACCGTATCATCTCCATATTTCTGATTTATGGGGATGATATGAGAATATATCTATATATAAGCGTGGGCTTCTGCGTTGCCGTCTGACTTTGAAAGGGCAATGCGAGAAGCCTATGGTGAGAGGACGGCATAAGATACAGATTCCTGCGCTTTTTTCATTGCCATATAGCAAATGCCGACGAGAGGGATCCCGAGGCACGAACTAACATGAAAAAATTTTTTTACCTTATGCTGCCTGTGGCAACATTCATGGCACTCGCAATGACGGCAGCTTCCGGATTTGTCATTTCGGCTGATTCCGGTTCACCTCTTGATGAGCCAAAGCCACCTATCATCGAAACTAGTGATTATGACTACCCCATTTTTGTCAAACCAATCAATGATGCAGCTACCGGATCGCAAACGTATCCGGGATGGACAGGAAATCTTTCTACGGATGGCATTGTCTCTCCGGAACTTGATCTCTCCGGAATGGTACGCCCGATGCTTGTAAGTCTTAACGAGACTACTTGCGAAGCAAATGAAATAAGAGGCGTACAAATTCTATGTAGCGAAGACGGGACAACGTTCAAGCAACTCAGCTTGCTTAACAGTATAATCACTGTGCCCAAGTCAACACGCTTCATCAAATTCAAAAAATCAGGAAGTTCCAATTCACTTCCGGGATGTCTGATACTCTGCGATATAAAAGAGGACGGTGCTATCGCACAAGTAAAATGCGATTACTCTCTGCTAACTACCATTGGAGAGAACTGGGGATGGCCCGAATATAATGACGACCCAACGACGCCATATGCATGGATTGACTACAAGATCACGCCGGATCCGGAAATCAAAGGTTACAGATACGTGCAAATCGATGAAATTGATAATATCAGTGATGAATTTGGAATAACATTCACCATTGACCTTTTCTATTTCAAGGCAAATGGGAAAACTTACACTTTCAAGGGAGTGCGTAACAGATCAAAATCTTACATCATACCCGCTTGCACATCTGAGATATTTGTAAGATATAAGACTTTTGAATCCGGACCATTACCGGACATCATCAAAATGGGTGAAGAGATGTACCAAGACGGAGCAGAATCCCCTTTTGATAATCATATTGTACCCGTACACGTATGTGACATGAGGTATAAACCACAGAGCGTTTCCGGGACAAGACTTACAATCTCCACAGACAAGAACTTCTGGTATGATGTGGATGGAGACGGAATGCTCGACTGGCTCAAATTTGGAGATGGTGTAAACGCAATCCGTTCATTCACTATAGATGGATATGATTCCAGCATTCTGGCTTCCGGAATATTGACAGCATCACCGCAATGGATAGATTACAATAATGACGGCTATATTGACATATACTCCCAAAACAAGATTCTGTCTTCCAATGAATTCATAGCTTTCGAAGACGTTTCTCCTACCGAGGAACTAAACAAACTCTATCCCTCCGGAAGTGCATCTGAATATTTCGAACCGGTGGATTACAATTCCGATGGACGGATGGATTTCATATTGCCGGAAATACATGATAAATACATAACAGACAACGAACGCTACCTGATGACAACCGATGCCAATGGCAAGGTAGAAATCAGCACTGTCAGAGTATATACTCCTGAGGAATGGGCAAATGTCCGCAAAGAGATAAATCTTTTCAGCAGTCCGGGTAATCCTCTTGACATGAGCGCCTGGATCATACATCCCAAACCGGCAAAACAAGCGTCATCCTTTGTCAATATTGACCTGAATGGCGATGGTCTTCCGGATCTTGTAGACACAACATCCGGACTGTTCATGATGAACACGGGACAAGGGAGTTTCGTGATATCCTATCTGGGTGAGAAACTGTCATTAAGGGATTTTAACGGTGACGGCATCATGGACTACACATCATACGTGCAGAAAGAGAAAAAACTGACTGTGGCCGTTTCCGCAGCAGGAAACACCCATAAGGAATCCACACTGATGTCAAACCTAAACCTTGACAAGGTATGGACATACGATTTCGATCATGACGGAGATGTCGATATCCTGGCTTCCACGCTTCCTGACAGCGACAAAGGATATGGATATCTGATCCTTTTCAGCAATCAGGGAAATGGGACATTCCGTCGCCAAGAAACGAGCCTGGATGGCGTTCTGAGTTTCAAGGAATGTCTCGATATTGACGGTGATGGGTGCTATGAGGCTGTCGCAACCCTGGATGATAATGATGTCGTGGCTTATAAAATAAACCGCAACGGTAAGATAGCCACCACTCCGCAGATGATATATCCCGGATTTGTCATGTCCGGAAGAGGTAAAATGACTATTTGATCGCTGACCCGAAACATACAGGACGGATGCATCTCCTATCATCCGGTGATTTTAAAGATATGCCTGTGATTGAAATTGAAGGCAACATAAACAATCCGCCGGAAAAACCGGATGCTCCTACCATCTTCTTTGATCCTGCCACATCTTTATTGACCGTAAACTGGAAAAAAGGGAATGATAAGGAATCCGCCTCAGCGGATCTGTCATATGCGTTGAGAATAGGCTCTGCTCCCGGAAGGGATGATATACTTCCATGTCATGCTCTTGCCAATGGGACAAGGTGTGATCTGCGCCAAGGAAACTCGGGCTATGCCCTCTCTCGCACTTTTGACATAAGTTCGTGGAAAAACGGCAAGTATTATATTTCCGTGCAGGCTATCGATCCAAACTGCGCAGGATCGCAGTTCAGCGCAGAAACGGTATTCGAAAAAGCAACTCCTTCATGTGGGTTCAAGGTTATTTTCAGTGGCACACCCGCTGTAGGCGAGGAGTTCATTGTTAAACTTGATTCTGATGTTGATACACAAGCCGCATATGAATGGGAGATGGATGGCGCAAAGGTCATTGAAAACAATGCCGGGGCTGTAAAGCTACTCTATGAGACACCGGGAGAGAAAAAGATATCCCTAACAGCAAGATACAACAATGGTCAAAGCAACACATTCACCCGCATTGTCAAAATCTCGCCAATACGGGGAGAAGCTGCCACATGGGAAGTTGCTATGCTCGCAATGGATTTTGATGAAGATGGCAAATACGAGATTGTAGGTGGTGAAAACTACAATTTAATCGGAATCATGGCCGAGAATGAGAACGGACAATACTCTCGTGTCAGGAACATATTCAACGAGACATTCACCGACTGGAATTCCATGGAATGGATGCCGACCGACATCAACCGCGACGGTATGGCGGATCTGGTAGGATTCCAAAGTAAAGCCGTAAGAACACTCGTCAACGAGGGCGTATGCTCCTTGACTGTAAGTGAACTCCTACCTGTGGAGCTAACCGTCAACGGATCTACCTATCCGGTGGACATTGACAATGATGGAATATATGAGGCTTTCACTGATAAGAAAGTAGTGAAATTCTCGTCTGATTATTCATCTTCGTATGAGCTTGATTATGAATCGCTGGGATTACCACGGCAACCTGTAAAATTTGCTGATTACGACAATGACAGTCTAATAGATGCTATTGTGTCGGAAGGAGATGTTTTCGCAGTATACCGCAACAACGGAAACATGACATTCTCTCGTATGAAGGAGTTCAAGAATTATGGTGGAGATGATTTCGTTGTAGCTGACTTTGATGGAGATGGACTCATGGATATCATGACAAGCGATTATGAACATCTTTGGGGAGCTTATACAAAATCTTCAGAATATGTCTACATATACTGGGGAGATGGTGATTTCACTCAAGTGCAGTGTCCTTCCGGCAATCCTTTCGGTCCATCCACTTTCAGTTTCGACATCGACAACAATGGATGCACAGACGTTGTCCTCGCTGATAATTTCGTCTATTTTTACCCCGGGAAGAAAGCTGAGGCTGTCAGTATTTCCAATAGTGCATATAACGGATACAATATAGATTTCCTGTTCAGGCGCAAAGATGGACTATATGGCAGCTATGCGCACAACGTGCATCTTGCTCCCAACAAAGCCCCGTCTGCCCCCAGTGCGCTACGTTACAGCCAGCAACCTGAAGGAATGATCATAGAATGGGATATGGCAACTGATGACAATACTCCCTCCAAAATCCTTAGATATAATCTCAGCATCCGACGTAAAGATGCCTTTGGAGAAAATTCCTACATTTATTCCCCGCTAAACAGCGGCAACTCAAATGTGCCGTTACCCGTCGGAACACAACTTATCGGCTCCAACAGATTCTTCATACCTATATCCTCAATACCGGCCGGTAATTATGAGGTGATGGTGCAGGCGGTTGACGGAATGTGGCTGCAATCTGAATTCTCCGATATGATGACCATGAAGGTCGCGGAATCCGCATCACTCAAAATGGTATCCGCAACAATGGTAGGGATAAGTGAGGAAATAGCAATGCTCACTAATCTAAGTATATCTGATATCGATTTCGGCAAGGATGCGATAATCGATAGAACGGAAGGAAACAACGTGTTTGTGACATGGAATTCAGAGGGACAGAAATCAATCACAGCCGGTGGAACCGAGATAGGAAGGATCTTCGTACATCCCACGATACCTGCAGATTTCTCATTCCCGACTGAGGCTCTTCTGAATGCAAGAATAACTTTACCCTCCTCTGCCGAATATATTGAAAACTGGGAAATTGCCGAAAATAACGGAAATTTCATAAATGTCGCTGAATTTGACAACGTGACATTGTCAACAGATGGACAGAAAAAGGTTATCGCATTCTCAAAACCGGGATATTTAAAGTTACGACGCACCCTTTCAACATCCTACGGATCTGTATCAATTGTAAAAGATGTGAAAGTAATAGAAAATAATGCTGCTCCTGTAATTTCCGATGTAACTGTAGACACAGATTCCAATAAGTTTGCAATATCATGGGATAGCAACTACCCCTCTGATGTGTCGGCAATCAACGTCTACAGAGAAACTTCCAAGATAAATGAGTACAAGCTCATTGCTTCTGTATCAAAAGAAACGACAAGGTATGTTGACTCAGAATCCGACGCTTCTGTCAGGAGCGCCAGATACCGGTTGTCTTATGAATTGGGTTACGGAGAATCTGACATGTCAGTTGCCCACCAACCTATTCACGTCATGATCAATCTCGGAGTCGGCAATTCAATTAATCTTATGTGGAGCAAATATGAGGGACGGGAAATCACCTCGTATAGAATTCTTAGGGGTACAACTCCGGATGATATGTCTTTGATTGATGAGGTTTCCGGCAATCAGTCTTCATATTCCGACATAAACCGTCCGGCAAATGCAGAATACTATGCTGTGGAGATTCTGACATCTTCTTCAACCCGGAAGAGTCCTGCATATATGGTGAAAGCCACCGATAATATTCATAGCCGTTCAAACATCGTATGTGTAAGAGATGCAAACGCTGTGAATTTCGTCGAGAATATTATAATTGGCAATAATGCAGGTGATTTCACGATATACTGTGACGAGGCTACATCTTTGCAGCTTTTCGCAACCACCATGCCGTCCTACGCAACCTACGCAAAGGTAAACTGGTATGTCAAGGAAGGCACGCAGTTCGTAACAGTCGACAGCAAAGGTATAGTCCGTGCAAAAGCATCAGGGGTAGCCCAGATAGTAGCTGAAGCTATGGACGGATCAGGCGTTTCCGCTACCGCGACAGTAAGAGTAATAAATTATCCCGACGAGACAAGCGGAATCAATGATATCAATGATGATTATTCCATCCGTATTGAAAATGGAAGAATCATAATAAGGAATATACCGATTCAGACTACTATCTATCTCTACGACACCCAAGGTAAATTGGTCACAATGGCAAAAGCTTCATCCGTAGAAACATCTCTCACACCTGAACCCGGTAGGATTTATATTCTTCGTATTGGCAAGTTCTCACGTAAGATTGTATTGTAACATCAATGGTCGTTTCAGACCATATCACCGAACAACGGCTCCTATTTTGCAATAGGGGCCGTTGTCATATAAATTATTTCTGCGTTCACTTGACATCAGAACTGTCGGGGGTAGATGACCAGAAGGTTATGGCGGGTGAAGTGACGGCCGAGGAAGATGGGAAGGCTCTCAAGATCTGAGCTATAGGAGACTGAGCCTTTGCGGGCTGCCACAACAACGAGTAGATCGTCTTCCTCAACCTCTGATGAGAGCAGGATGAAATCGTCCCAGGTGTCCATAGTACGGTAGTCATGACGCACCTCGAATCTGCCATCTTCAATTACACCGCGAATAAATTCTGCTGTCGCGGGCCAAGCGATGAACACCAGCCGAGCTGCCACCTGTGCCCCGAGATTGGCCATACGCATCACCCAAAGCTGGAAGCCGGTTTCATATTCGGCTTTTTCCGGAACAGCGATAACAATACGGTTTACCGTATCCACCGGAATGAAACAGCGGGACATCATCACCATTTTATTGGTGGATTTCAAAAGCTGCTCAATCATGTTGCCATAGAATGTATCCACCACATTGGATTTGCGGTGAAGACCAATTACAATCTCCGTGGCCCGTTCCTCATGACCGACATTGGTCAATCCAGACACTACATTGAGATCAAAGCGCTCCACTGTCTTTATATCCACATCCATTCCATCTGCCACGGAGACCGCGCTGCGCAGGGCATTGCGTCCCATCTGCACCACTCTCGAATCATCGTTACTTCGCACGAACAGCGCTGTGATATGATTATGATTTTCCGGAGCACGCATAAACAGGGCAAGCCGCATTATACCTTCCGATGTCACAGGATTGGCAACCGCCACTACCTGGCGGGCATATTCCCCGGGTGTCAACTCGTCATGACTCAGTTCTTCTGCCGTTATTCTGATTCGTATCTTTCTTGCTGCCCGCTCGGTGGTGACCGTAGAGATGATACAGCATATGAGTATCATAACCACAGCTCCGTTCATTATATCCTCGGTGAGCAAGCCATATTGGAAACCGATCATTGTAGCCGCAATTGTCGCAGCGGCTTTTCCAGATGTCAGGCCGAACATCAACCTGCGGTCTGCTCCATCGAGTCCGAAAAGTTTAGACGCAATCCATGCTGCAAGCCATTTTGTAGACAATGCCACGGCTGTCATGTTAATCGCCACCCATGCAACACCCCATCCTTTGAATATTACACCGACGTTGATAAGCATACCGACCCCTATCAGAAAGTATGGAATAAAGATGGCATTGCCTACGAATTTTATATTCTTCATCAATCCGGAACGAACCGGTATCATGGGGTTAAGCACCAGTCCCGCGAAGAAGGCTCCGAGGATTGCCTCCAGACCGATCAGCTGCGCGAGCAAAGAGGCAATGAATACAAGAGCAAGAATAAATATGAACTGGGTAATCGGGTCGTTGTTATGACCGAATACGCGGCGTGTGAGCCACGGAAATGAATAGCCCACCACCAGCATGTAGACAACCATGGATATCCCGAGCCGCCACAATCCGGCAACCTCGAATCCACCGTTAACCTTTACCGAAACCACCTGTGCCAAGGTGAGCAGAGCAAGCAAAACGGCAACTATGGTGCCGAAAACTGCGATAACCGCCGCCTGCACGTTCGACAGTCCGAAACGGCTTACAACCGGGTAGGAGATCAGGGTGTGGGAGGCATACATGGAGGCAATAAGCACTGACGTAGTCCAGCTTACACCGAACGCATAACGCGAACCGAATATACCTGCCACCATAGGCAGAATAAACGACAATAACCCGAAGATCAACCCTTTACGTGATGACTTCCGAAGATGGAACATATCAATCTCCACAGCAGCCAGAAACATGATATAGAGAATACCCACTTCTCCGAATATCTTGAAACTCGTGTCGCGCTCAAGAAGATTCAGTCCATAAGGTCCCACCGCAATACCTGCCAGTATCATTCCGACTATCGAAGGTATCTTCAACGGACGGAACACCAGAGGCCCAAGCAATATCACTATGAGCACAAGCAAAAAGATTGCCACGGGTTGTTGCAGCGGGAACGAAATCATGTATTAAAAAGTTGCTCAGCGTTAAAATCTGTGATGCGTTCAGTTTCTTCGGGAGATATGCCAAGAGTCTCGGCTACCTTATCGCGGATCAAAGGGATGTAAGAACTTTCGTTGCGTGAACCGCGGTGAGGAACGGGAGCAAGATAGGGAGCATCAGTCTCAAGAACTATCTTATCAATACCTATTTCTGGCAAAGCCTCGCGCAGCGATGCGGCATTCTTGAATGTGACCACACCGTTTATACCGAAATAAGGATCGCACACCTCTCGTATCTTCCTTACATCCTCCAGCCCGGACGTGAAACTATGAAAAATCAGCTTCGGCAGTCTGTCACCGGCATTACGGATAACTTCAAGTGTTTCATCCACACCATCCCGACAATGGATTATGACTGGAAGATTGTATCTTACCGCCCATTCAAGCTGACGGGCAAAAGCCTGCATCTGCATCCCGATATTAGAATCATCCCAATGCTTGTCGATGCCAACCTCGCCTATCGCGGAGAAACCACCTGCGGCAAGATGCGACTCCATACCGTACAGAACCTCTGCCCAATCCTCCTTAACCTCCGTAGGATGCAGACCGACAGCGACCTTGGTATTCTCCGGGAAACGGGCATGCAAGGCCATCATAGCTTCATGCGATTCCGGTGACACTCCTGGAAATATCATCTGTGTCACTCCGGCTGCTATCGCACGCTCCACTGCCGCCTCCTCCTCTCCTGAAAAGGCATCCATGTAGAGATGGGTATGCGTATCTGTCATTTCTTGCGTCCTGTGAGTTTATCGAGGAGTTTTTTATAGGGTTCTTTCTCTTCCTCTCCAAGATTTATCTTGCGCAAAGCAGCGAGTGCCCGTGATACATAACGAGCTATCTCCTTCTTGCAGATCTCGGAAATTCCCATCTTCTCATAAAGACGGGTAACCACCTTCACCTTGGTATCACCGGCAGTAAGCTTCATTGCTTCTCCAAGCGCGATTCCCTCGGCTCCTTTATCAGCAAGGCCACTGAGAAGCAGGAATGATTTCTTATTATTGTTGATATCGCCGCCGATGGGTTTGCCGAATGTGTTTGAATCGCCGAACACATCGAGCCAATCATCCTGAATCTGGAAAGCCACCCCAAGCATCATACCGTATTCATACATTCTGGAGGCATCCTCATCCGACGCACCACCTATAATAGCTCCTATCTTAGCCGACGCACCGATCAAGGCTCCGGTCTTATCCATTATCATACGGATGTAATCGTCGATAGTCACATCGTCTCGTGTTTCGAAATCCATATCGAGACGTTGACCCTCGTAAACCCGTATGGCCATGTCATTAAACGTATCAAGCACCTTACGGAGCTTGGCGTCCTCAACATCTGAAATCAACTGAGTGGCGAGCGTCAACATTGTGTCACCTGAAAGAATGGCAGTATTCACATCCCACTTGGCATGTACGGAAGGACGCCCGCGGCGGGTGTCGGAATTATCCATTACATCATCGTGGAGAAGCGTGAAATTGTGAAACATCTCAATCCCGGCAGCCGCGCGGAACGCAGCTTCCGCATTGCCCCCGAAAGCATCCGCCGTCATCAGCATAAGTGCAGGACGCAGACGTTTGCCACCTGCCGACATGCCGTAGGCTATCGGCTCATATAAAGAAGTGAGTTCACCACCAGGGAATTCAAGATCCCTGATATTTTTCTCTATCAAAGCTGAATATTCAGAAAAAGCTTTCATTATATCCTTTGTAATCTGTTGTGTGTAATATAAACATGATGCAGCTTTTATCAAGAAGCTGCAATCTATCATTATTCTATATTTCTGAATCTGTCATAGATTTCCTTAGGCATATCCCTGCCGCTGTCAGCTTCAAGGACAGTACGGAAACCTACGATAAACCGCTTGTATGTCTCCTCATCCTTACCGCAGGCTGACCGGAAAGCCTTAAGCTCCTCCTCCACCTCCAGCACTGACATATTTTTCTCGCGTATAGACTGCATATACTCCAGTCCGAGCTGAAGACCAAGTCCCTGCGGATCCTCCACTCCTGCCATGGCATACATGCGCATCTTGTCGGCAAGAGGAAGCGAAGCGACGAAATTATCATATTCACCGCCAAAGAGATCTGCATCCGCACCGGAATATCTGTCGTAAGCATAATTGGTAGCGATGCCGAGGCTATCGATACGCGCGTCCTTAAGCTGACCCAAAGCCGCACGGCAAATGAAACGCGCCACGGAATCCGGAGTTGTGCTTTTCATTACGTAAGCCACACGGGCTGTATCAGGCATTGCATTGAAATTCTGCGGGAATCCGCTGCCATTCTCAGTCTTGCCACCCTTGCAACCGTTCAATAAAACGGCGACCGCAACGATGACAATAAAAAAATACCTTTTCATTACTTAAATTTTAGGCAAAAGTAATAAAAAATTGCCAAAATATTATGTCAATTCGGAGAAAAGCATTAACTTCGCGCTGTGAAAATTGAATTTCGCCCCATCCGGAGCGATTCAGCACAACTGGAGTGATGCTCGAGTGGCTGAAGAGGCACGCCTGGAAAGCGTGTATACGCCAAAAGCGTATCGCGAGTTCGAATCTCGCTCACTCCGCCTTAAAACCCTAATAATCAGTACTAAAACAAGCTGATTATTAGGGTTTAATTTTTATATCTTCGCATTTTTCAGGCCGTTCTTCCACCAATTACCCGAGTTTTCCGGTTTCAATCTCCTTTCTAAGGAATGAGAATACATACACCGGTCCTTGAAAGTACAGTTTGCACTCCGGGTCGTTGACCTTCGCAAAAGTTTCAGAGCCATATAGAACATCAAGGGCTTTCTGCATATCCCAGCCATAATGTTCCATCAGCATCTCGGTTAAGTCGGTGGCAAGAAATTCCACTTCAAGACGTATATCCTTATCCATGTGATTTCTGTAGGTAGGTTAATGCTTTTTCATTAGCAAAGAAGTATTGGACAGACTTCTTTGCTGTGAATTTTATTTTCTCAATGAGTTGCTCTACAGTCCAATAGCCTTGCATATACAATTGTATCTGACGACCAACATTGTCATTGGCAATCGGACCAATCACAATATCATAGGCATGAATGAGGCTGTCGGAGGCATTGCGTCGGTTGCCGACTACAAACTCAGCCCACTCGACAGTATAATCCTCAAAGACCTTAATAGCAAGTCCGTCCCGGGTCGCTTTGTCAAGGTCGAATTCAAAAGATGACACTATCGGTTCACCGGTAGTAAAAATCTTGACTCTCGATTCAGCCCATTCAAGGGCCTGATTATAGTCGGGATTTAGGTAAAACCCTTTACCAAAATCCTTACCGGGATTAGCCATTGACAAGTCAATGGTTTCGACCTGAACATTAGAGCCGTGATGCAATATAATCATGATATGCGTCCCCCTCTGTTATAGCAATAAACTTGCAAGTCTTCAACTGCGCTCTCAATCGACTGGGTATGTTCCACCTCATAATATTTAATGAGGAAATCAATTCCGGTGAAGCGGCGCAGATAAGCGTAGGCTTGCTGATTTGTCAGCTTGAATCGCCTGGCAAATTCACTGACGCAAACCACCACATACTCAATTCGGTTTTTTATTTCGTGCTTGTCCATACGGTTATATTATTGAAGTTGCTATTTGATAGAAAACCCCTAATGTAGCATCTGACGGCTGACCAAAGCCTTGTTACGACTACATTAGGAGTTTTCAAAAGATTTTAGGTTTTCACCGTATAACTTTATTCCATTTTTAATTGGTCAATGTCGGATATTGAAGTTATCTAAGCGCAAAGTTATATAAAATCGGTGAGATCTTACATAAATTTGCAAAGTAAATCATCATATACTATTCAAAGGCATCAGATACAAGTAAGACCCATGCAAACGTCTCGTCAAAAAAACGAAAAATCGCTAAATTTGCCGAACAAAGCTTAATCTTTTATCAGCCGTCAATGCCGAAACAGTTTATCACTACTGATTTCTCATCCTTGGCATTAGGATTGGTAACGATGATTCCATACTCCCCGGCTTCGATATTAGGAATACTTATCAGATAGGATGATTCTCCATATTTCTTTCCTGAGAATTTGAGATAGCTCTGGTTATTCTCACTGAGCCCGCCGAACATATCATATGATGACAACTCACTCTTACGATCTTTCTTACCCTGTTTGAACTTAAAAAGCTTAACAACGGCCAAAGGATCAGAATTGTTATCTGTTGCTCTGACAATAAGTTTTATAGGTCCGGCAACTGTACGAGCTTGAGCAGCAGGAGTCTTAAGTTTTATCTCACTCTTGGCTTTGGAATAACCTACCATCGCAAGACCTATGTTTGCCTTGGTCTTTATTTGGCAGAATTCCTTATCCAAAAGAACGCCATCGCTCCCGACTATCAAAAGGCATTCTCCCGTGAAATCCGGTTCTGCAACTGTAATTTCATTCTGAGCATACGACAACAAACTCATTGCCATAATACCAAGCAATACTAAAATCTTTTTCATAATCATCAGGTTTTATTAATTTAGTTACAAATATACATCATTTTCTTCAATTTGCAATACTTACAGCACAAATCTAATCAATTTATCTATCATACTAAATTTACCAATCGATTTAAACTGTTTTTTTTGCTACATAGACAATGCATCGGGGTCATCGATAGGACCGTGTGTCTTCACATACTCATCATAAAGACGCAGAATAGAGGATGGATTGTCTCTCAGTTCCCAGAAATGAGCCTTATGGTCTTCACAATTATAGTAGTAATCCTCAATAATTTTTTTAAACTCAGGAGCCCGTTTTTTGAGATAGTTTCTCAGCAGGGCAAGCGATACCCCTCCGTTTGTAATAAGACCGTAAGCAGCCTTGGCTCCCTTGAATTTCACTCCTATGACCGGCACTACACGGCTCTGGACATTTCTGCCGCCTGTACTCTCCCAGACATTCCATTTAAGAATCGAGCCGTTTTCACCACGATATAGCTCACCGGCAAATCCCCTCACGCAGGTATTCGGTTTAAATGGAGCCGGTGAATTGATTTTCTCACTCACAACCGTGAATCCTTCCGGATAACCTTCTGTGGTTTCCACAAAACGATACTCTTTGATCTCGCTTGCACTGTATCTGCGCGTGTCTCCACCTTTGGGCTCAACTCCAACATTTATATACTGACGAATGGTTCCCGATTTGGAAAACATATTTTTCAGACCCGTCTTAAGATCGCTGCGCAGATAGCCCTCGATGCTGTCACCATTGAAAAGAACAGCTTTAATATGGCGCGACTCGGCCTCAGCATCATCAGCAAATACTGCAAACTGGCAACAAACAGCCATAAGATAGATAAAAAAGACTCTGATTCTCATAAAATTTATCATTTACAATGTTCATTCGTTCTATTGAAGTCATCTAATTTTTTATTGGTGTCCGGTAAAAATATCAATCACGCGGAGACGCAGAGGCGCAAAGGATTTATACCGCTCAATCCCGACGCGGAGGTCGTTACCACTCCTGCGGAGGCGCAGAGACCGTCCGGCCACGCTCCGCGCCTTTGCCAAAATCGCCACGCGATTCTCCGTGATCTTTACACCATCACCGGTTTTGCCAACTCAAGACTTTGCGCCTCCGTGCCTCTGCGTAAAGTTCGACCATATAATGGGGCTTGTCAAGATCTAAAGTCCAATATTTATGATGGTTCTGCATATTTACCGGACATCAATATAATTTTTTACGAAAGTTTAGATGACTTCATTGGTTCAATGCAAAGATATAGCTAAATTTTCTATTTGTATGGGACATTTGTCCCATTGGACTCCTGCAGAATTCATTTTCCTTACTTAGCATAAAAAAAGGTTGGCTCTTGGGATGAGTCAACCTTTTTCTAAACGATACCGTGAATACTTACACTCTCTATTGTTCTTGAGTACGGGTAAATGTTTGGCGTGTGGGACCGACGCCTTTCACCGTGACGGATTTCCAATGAGCGGGCAGCGATGAGGGAAGCTGTGTCACACCTTCTGTTGTCAGCTCAAGCCCACAGAAACCATTGATGACCGCCTGAAGAAAGCCTCCTGCACCGGTGGTGAAGTATGGATTGGTACCTCCCGCACCTTCTGAAACTACTCCGAAAGGCGGTAGCTGGTTGGGTCGGAAACTGCGTACAAACAGTTCGTAGGCCTTATCTCCCTCACCAAGACGCGCGTGCTGGATAGCGAGAACTGCAAAAGACATGGCCGGTCCCTTGGGATCCATAACTCCTTCATAATATTCAAGGTCCCGACGCAATTGAGCCTCATCTGTGATTACTCCCAAAGGATATCCAAGCAAGTTTACATCAGCCTGTTTGATTTTCTTGCCTTCATATCCCTCATGCTCAAGTGTTATTCCTTCAAGCGACTTGAGTATGCGCAATCCGTCTGCAATCGCCTGCCACTCCGGATCAGGAGCCACACCGCATTCTTTGGCTGCCTCGACTGCCGCCTGCATAGCCTTGATCACCGCTCCGTTGGTAAAAGCATTGTCATCAACCCTTTGAGCATATTCATCGGCACAGACAACATTGCGAATGGAATATGATCCATCAGCATTCTTCTCTACTCGGCTTTTCCAGAAGTCTGCCACATCGGCAAGCAATGGATATCCCTGAGTCTCAAGCCATTTCTTATCACGATTCATGAGATAATAGTTCCAGGTAGCAATGGCGACATCAGCGGTTATGTGATGTTCAAACGCACCGGTCAACGCCCATACAGGACAAGATTCCTCACCTGCGTCGTCACTCTCCCAAGGGAACATGGCTCCATCATAGCCATAAGCCAACGCCCGTTTCCTCGCACCGTCCAGACGATCTATACGGTAATTCATCATAGACTCGGCAATGCCTTGATTCAGGAAAAGCATCGGGGGATACATCCATAATTCGGTATCCCAGAATATATGACCATTATATCCTGTAGCGGAGAGACCAAAGGGAGGGATGCTCAGACGACTCCCCTTTCTCGCACTTGAATAAAGATTATATAGAGAGAAGCGGACTGCCTTCTGCGCCTCTTCATCACCCTCTATCACGACATCTCCTTCCCATAATTCATCCCACAGACGATCATGGCGTGCAATAACCCTGTCGAGTCCTTCATTGGCTATATAAGATACCTGACGGTCACTTTCATTATAAGGATCAAGGAAATCACGGGCAGAGCATACGCTACCGACAAGCGCAAAACTTATCGACTCCCCTTTCTTCAGGTCGAGAGTGAAGCCTATCCGATTCTTCTCATGTTCAAATATTTCCGGCTCATCCCCTGCAAAAATAAAACCTGCCGAGGCAGACACTGCCACATCCCTATATTTTGAAAGAGCGCTCCGCCTGATCACCTTCAACCGTGCCCCCTCCTTCTTAAATGACTTTTTAACTGTCTCCGAAGCGGCAGCTGAGGTCTGATAGGAAGCAGGCAGCGATATCGAATCAGACACACCAAGCCTCATATTCTTCAGAGCTGTTATCTTCACGGTCATCACTCCGGCATAGGGCATATTTCTCAATGCCCTGACATCATATGAGATCTCAGCTTCATTACCATATCTGAACCGGGTAGAGTGCACAGCTTTCCGCATGTCAAGAGTCTGGCTCCATCCATTCACTCCCAGACTGTCTATTTTGCTTCCATTGACAGTAACAGCGAGATTAAACGGATTTATACCCTTCAACACACTACTGACATCACCTCGCTTCTTTGTATCAAACACATGATTAAGCACCACATCCTTAACAGTGAACGGTTTTTTCCAAGGAATTATACCGATGCCTCCGTTTCCGGTCATAGCCCCATAATAAGGAGTCGATATGAAATCATCAGTAGTAATTGTCCATCCATCATTCACGTCTTCGATGACATCCTTGACCTCCGCATGCACGCCGGATGCAAAAGCTGCCATTGTCAAAGCAAAAACAGCACTTTTAATATATCTGAAAATCAGCTTCATAAATCAATATTTTACAAAAGGCATGTATCGAATTATCAGAATCCTTTCCAATTCTGTTTCCAATACAGGTTATTGAGTTCATCCCACCGAAGAATAGTGGCTCCGAAGAAATCACGTGTGTAATCGGTAAGCAAAGCCGCGGCATCTGCCTCCTTTCCATCCGCAATCAAATCACTGTATGCTTTCTCTATCATCGGAAGCTCCCTTTTTCCCTTTGCAAGGAAATAATCGCGCGCAGGCTCCAGCGTCTTGCGGGCCTCACCCCATCTGACAGTAGCCATGCGGTTCGGCTCCCTGTAATGCCACAGCGCGGCATCCTTACGGGGACGATGCTGACCACACACCTTCAGCATATCAGGCACATCAACGCCACCGGCGAAAATGGGGAAACGAGGTGACTGACCGGGATTGTCAAGACAAATCCAAGCCACACCACCGACTGCATCCGGCAACCAGTCGCGACACTGTATAATAGTGGAATATGCACACCATGACACACTGACAGTGCGGATGTTATGCATCGTAGAATCACCCATAGCCTCATAGACAGCGATCTCATCCGGACGCATCCAGGGATTGGCAAAATCACTAACCACAGAATCAGGCAATGCCTCCGGCTGACCATCCTTTTTCTTAGGATTCTTTACCTTAAGCCTCCCGCTGAGATTCAGATCTGTACCTTCATAGTATGAACCAAGAAGACGGGCAACATCCTCTACAGAAACCGGTTTTTCCGGTTTCACGCTTAACGGCAATTCCTCCATTTTATCTGTGAATCCCTCACCTGGGGCGAGTTGCTGCATGATAAAAAGCTCTCGGACACTATAGTTTTTAGGCTCATTGAAATAGTTACCTCCACTATATGCCTTCCAGAAGGAGAACTCCTCCTTACCATCCCAGAGACCGAGTTTCTTCGCCACATCCTTCACATTCTCCGAAGCCATATAGTTATCAGGATCATTAAAATCAATTTTCCCTATACGGCTTACATTCGCAGACACAGCGATATGGTCGTCGGGAATACGGACAGCAGCCCATACTCCTCCCTTCTTTTTCTTACCTTCTCCCTGAACCTCGAAAATCCACACTTCCTTCGGGTCAGCGATAGTAAGACACTCTCCTGAGTCGCCATAGCCATATTTCTTGATTAGCTCACCCATGAGTTTGATCGCCTCGCGCGCTGTCGAGCATCGTTCAAGAGCAATCCTTTGCAGCTCCTCTATCATGAACATGCCGTCTGGATTGCAAAGTGTGTCTCGTCCGGAATAAGTGGTCTCCCCGATAGCAAGCTGACGCTCGTTAAGGCAAGGATATGCAGTGTCAAGATAACGGTAGGTATGACTCACCTGCGGAATCTTTCCACGTTCTTTCATACCATCCATGCTTCCGGGATATTCAGTATGCATCCTGCCTCCATATATACTTGTCACAGTATCACGTGGATAATCTTTAGGGGCTACGGACTGCATCCAGGTTCTATACCAGGAGTCGCAAGTATGGCTTGTTATCACAGACCCATCAGCGGAAGCTTTCTTACCCACCATTATACTTGTGCAGGCATCTTTGTCAATATCCGCGGACAAAGGCATCGTCACAAGCAGAGCGAGTGACAGTATTACAGATTTAAGTTTCATTATGTCGGTTACAATTTATATGCATATAATTCAGCCATCGCCATCCGGAGATCACGACGGGTTTTCATAAGCTTCTCATATGAGCTGAAGTAATACTCCAGTTCAAGAAGATAGTCGAGAAGCGACAACTCTCCTCCCTTGAAAGCCTTGAAGAGCAATTCATCGTTACTGTTGCGGGAAAAAACCTCCTCATATCTTGCAACGCTGCCTTTGAGTTCTTTAGCTTGTTCGAAAAGGAAGGTCAGTCTGTTTATATAACGTAGGCGCGCATCATCAATTGTCTGTTCGGCAGCAGCGACCTCCGCACGGGCATGTTTCACCCTGTTGCGGTTCTCCCACAACGGTATGCTGACACCTATCTTCACACCCTGATAACCTTCATCAGGGGTGAATTCTCCTGCATAACCAACTGACAACTTAGGCAACCCCATGGCTTTGGAAACACCTACGCCCCTCTTTGCCACCTCCACCTCTTGCCGCAGATAACCGAAATCAGGATTGGCAGCTTCTGCTTCGGCAACCCATCCATCGAAATCCAACGGCAACGGCATAACCGATGAATAAGCTGTATCCGCAATCTCAACAGCCTGTCCGCCATTAAGCAGTTTCAGTTCTGACTTCAGTCTGTTGATTTCAAGATTAACGCTCTTGAGGTCATTCTCAAGATTGGTAAGATTCAGTGCAGCCTTATTACACTCTATGCGCGTAGCTTCACCTAAAGACAATTTCCTATTATATGCCTCAGCTATATCACGTGCGTTATCCACCTGACGCGAATAAAGCGCGGCAAGAGCATTATTATATACCAACTCTATGCAATATTGCTCAGCTGTCAGAAGCAGTTCCATCCGTTGGGAACGCAATTGCCAGTCAGCAGAAAGGTTCTGCGCGTCTGCAAGTTTTCCGCGTCTCGAATAAAGAGTGGGAAAATCAAAACTCTGGCTTATCCCGATATCCTTTCTCGCCCCGCCGTGGATGCCTGGAAGATACCCCAGCTCCACCTCAGGATTCTCAGGAGCGAGTCCTGTGCGGTTACCTATCTTCTGAGCCTCCGTCCTACGGGTCATGGCGGCAAGAGATGTACTGTTACGCTCAATCTCACGCAACACCGCATCAAATTGCCCCACTTCCGCGGATACCGTTTGCATCCCGGTCAGTACCAACAGGCACAGAACGCTCATCTTCAATCCATTCATCTTATTTCCCTTCATTCCTCTTTATTTTTCTTTCAACAAACCATTTATACACAATAGGCATCATATAGATATTCAGCAACGTTGATGTCAGCAATCCTCCGAGCACCACCACCGCCATAGGGCTTTGGATCTCATTACCCGATTTATCTCCGTTGAATACCAACGGTATCAGAGCCAAAGCTGATGTCAGAGCCGTCATCAATATCGGATTCAGCCTGTCGATTGAGCCATGCAGCACAGTCTCATGCAACGACACGCCCTCCTTGAGCAATCTCTGATATTTGGAAATCAGCAATATTCCATTTCGAGTGGCTATACCGAAAAGCGTTATAAAACCGATGATCACGGGGATGCTCACCACTCCGGATGTGAAATATACAGCCAAGACACCACCCACAAGTGCGAACGGGAGATTCAAGAGCACGATGGCTGCCAGCGACACATTCTTAAACTCACTGTACAACAACAGGAATATCACCATCAACGCGAGCACGGTGGTAATGAACAATGTACGTGATGCATTCTTGGCACTCTCAAACTGACCTCCATATTCGATACGGTATCCTTCGGGAAGCTGAATGTCTTTATCCACAGCCTTGCGGATATCTTCGACAACACTCACTACATCCCTTCCCGAGACATTCGCGGAAACCACAAGCTTACGTTGCACATTCTCCCTTGATATTGAGTTCGGGCCACCAACAGATACAATCTCCGCCACCTCCTCCAGAGGTACCTTTCTGCCATTGCCGGTATCAATTAGTGATTTTCTTACACCCTCGATATCCTCGGTATAGTTCTTATTGAGACGCAACACTATATCAAACTTGCGCTGACCTTCATACATATCACCGATTTTCTCACCGGAGAAAGCGAGCTCCACAAATTTATGGAAATCAGCCATAGAGATGCCGTAACGAGCCAACGCATCGCGGTTTGCACGGATTTGCAGCTGCGGGGTCTCCACCTGCTGCTCAACACTAACATCCACCGCACCCGGAATACCGTCTATTATACTCTTTATACGGTTGCCGAGCATATACATTCCGCTGAGATCAGTGCCGAATATCTTTATGGCGATACTTGCACGTGTGCCGGTAAGCATATGGTCGATACGATGTCCAAGCGGCTGTCCTATAGTAGCAGCTATGCCCGGAACCTTTGCAAGACGCGCACGCATGTCATCGAACACCTCGTCGCGGCTACGGTCCTTCAGCTCAAACTGCACATCTATCTCCGCACCGTTGGTGGCCTGCGAATGCTCATCAAGCTCTCCCCGCCCTGTCCGACGCGCAGTGGCTGTAACTTCAGGCACTTTCAGCAGTTCCTCCTCCATCATCTTTCCAAGCTCATCATTGACGTTCAATGACACACCCGGTTTTGCAACCGCCGAGATCGTTGCCGATCCTTCATTGAAATCAGGGAGGAAACTGCTTCCCATAGTCATGAAAATTCCTATCGCCACTGCGAAAACCGCAACTGTGGCAATCGCCACACCCTTAGCATGACTGAGTGCCCATTGCAATGATTTGAAATATGCGGCTGAAAGTCTTGACGATACCCAGCTCTCCTTCTCCTTACGCGTAAGATATTTCTCATCAGAAAGCATGAGACGGCAAAGCAGCGGCGTAACGGTCATGGCGACTATCAACGACATAAACAATGCCACAATATATGCTATTCCAAGCGGCTTAAGCATTCTTCCCTCCATGCCCGTGAGGAAAAACAGCGGGAGGAATGCCACCATGATAATGAATGTGGCATTGAGGATGGAGGATCTGATCTCCTTGGAAGCTTCATAAACCACCTTTATCACCGGCTGACGCTCATCTTTGGGTAAGGCATGATTCGCCCTGAGCCTCTTATATACATTCTCAACATCAATAATGGCATCATCAACAAGAGAACCGATGGCAATACACATTCCGCCCAATGTCATGGTATTGATATTCATACCCATGAGATAAAGGATTATGCAACTTCCGAGAAGCGAAAGTGGTATTGCTATAACGGAAATAAGAGTTGTGCGGACACTCGCAAGGAATATAAAAAGGATAAGCACTGCAAACAGAGCACCCTCAATCAAGGATCTGCCCACATTATTGACCGAAGCCTCGATGAAATCTGCCTGACGGAAAATTTTTGTATCCATCTTCACATCAGCCGGAAGAGATTTCTTGATTGACTCAAGATTCTGTTCGATATGCTCTGTCACCTCCAAAGTGTTGATATTTGGCTGTTTCGACACAGACAATATCACTGCCGGTTTGCCATTCTGAGATGCGTTACCCATTCTTACGGCTGCTCCGGTCTTAACCTCAGCAACATCAGAGAGCACCACCGGTTTACCATTTATGCTTTTTACAAATGTATTGCCAAGCGCCTCGACATCCGTGGTACGGCCCATGCCACGCAATGAATACTCATTGCCAAAATCCCTGACCACACCGCCAACTGAGTTTACACTGAAAGAGCGACCCACTTCCTCAAGCTCAGCTATCGTCACACCATAATGATCCATTTTCTGCGGATCTGCAAGAATCTGATACTGCTTGAGCTCACCACCGATGTTGGTAACCTGAGACACACCTCCGGTGGCAAGTATTGCCGGTTTGATAACCCAGTCGGCAAGTGTGCGCAGCTCCATCATCGATGTCGTGTCAGCCTGAAGTCCAATGAAAAGAATCTCGCCCATCACACTTGACTGAGGAGCCAAAGTGGGTGTTATCCCTTCAGGCAACGACTCTGCCAGCGCTACCATTTTTTCAGAAACTATCTGACGAGCTTTGAATATATCTGTGCCCCAGTCAAATTCAACCCATACAAATGAATTACCTTGCAACGATGCCGAACGCACACGCCTTACATCTGTAGCACCATTCACTGCCGTCTCTATCGGGAACGTGACAAGGCGTTCCACCTCTTCAGAAGCCATTCCTTTGGCATCCGTCATGATAACAACCGTAGGAGCCGTAAGATCCGGAAACACATCCACATCCATCTGGCGGGTAGAGTACACACCACCTATCACCACAAGCAGCGCTGCCAAAAGAATCAGCAGCCTGTTGCGCAGAGAGAAATCTATGATTTTGTTTATGAAATTCATATACAGTCCCTCCCTATCTTAATGAACATGACCGGCGTGAGCATCGAGCTTTCCGGAAGCCTGCGCAAGCTTAACAAGCACAGCACCCTTACCGACAATTCTCTCACCTTCCGAAATTCCGGATATAACCTCAGTGCGCTCTCCATTGCTCTGACCGAGTTTAACTTCTCTTTTCTCAAAGAATTCAGGGGTAAGCTGCACGAATACGAAATAGCTTCCCATCTCTTCGACAATTGCTGTATCCGGCACTGTGAGGGCATTGCCGCCACCCACTGTAATAAACATCTCGACAAAAGAACCCGGCAACAGATCGATTGTATTGTCTACCTGAAACACAACCGGGACAAGTGGATTATCAACATCCACACCTTTGCCATAACTTACCAGCTGTCCGTTAAGGTCTTTCAACGAATACACATTCTCATCATTAATCAGCCGCAGATTGGTGGAGACGATATTGCGCAACTGATGGAATTTGCGAGGCTGAAGCTCGGCACGTATGTTGATACGCCTGTTCTGAGCTACAGACATCACAGGACTGCCAGCCTCCACATATTCACCGTTTTTGACATATACCTTTTTCACAAATCCTGCTATAGGACTACCTTCAGTATGCTTGCCTGCGGAAAAATTCTTACGTAGATTACCATAGGTAGCCTCCGCTGCCTCATAATCAGCTTTCGCACGACGAAGATCACCCTCAGTAACAAGTTGCTCCTCAGCAAGTTTCTTCTTGCGCTCATATTCACTTTTTGCCAGATCATATGCACTTCTGGCTTCATGAAAACGAACCTGCATATTGTTGTCTGCCATCCCGTCGCTGTCAATACTGAACAAAGCCTGCCCCGCACCTACAGCTTTTCCCTCGACAAGTTCATTACCTGAAAGGCGAACCGTTCCGGAGGTCTTCGCAACAATCATGCGCTCATCTCCCTGCGACGGCTCGACCTGCGCCATGGCGCGTATAACCTCACCAAACTGCGCATTCTCCACCACTTCGGTAGAGAAATCCACATTCCAGCTCTGCTCTTTGGGGAATGCGACGCCGTTCGCACTGTGGGCAGCTGCCTCAGCTGCCTTGTGGTGTGCCTCATGTTCTTCTGAATAGACAGTGATTCCCGGCAATGAGACAGAATATTTACCATCTTTGGTTGTGATGTCGAAAACAAGCTTCCCCGCTCCCGTCTTTCCTGGTTTGACAACAAATTTATAGATTCCGGGATGCGGTGTCGCAACGGGAGAAACAGTCTGCTTATCATTACCTGTGGATAAGGTCATTGTCACTTTCGCTTCACCTACCGGCTTAAAACCGGCAATATCAGAAATATGCGCGAGCACCTCGCTCTCCTGACCGACCACAAAAGGTGTTGCCTCCGCAAAAATTTCAAAATCATCACTATATGCGGTAAGCTGCAATGTCTCGTTATGGGAATGTCCGTCATGACCCTTTTCATCACCATGGTCGTGATCATGTCCATGGCGGCATGCGGGCATCACTAAAATAAATAGTAAAGATAAAAATATATGGAAATAATTCCTGATATAAGCGTTCATTTTATTGCTTTAATTATATGAAATTGTATGTCAACAGATTCTCTGACACATGCCATAGGCATGTCCCTAAATTTATTATATAAACTATCTGGTAAAACAGTAGCTATCAACTACTTCATACAATTGCGGGCGGAGCGCGCAGCAATGCCGCGGCGGCAAGATCCGGGTCTTCTATCCACGGCTCCTCAAAAACTTGATAATTATTGGCAATAAAAGTTTCCCTTGGATCAGGGAGCATATATTCCGGAAATGAAATCGGGAATATATCAAATGAAAATTCTGAAGAATCAGACAATTCCTGACGACAGGCTAACGCAGCTATAGTGTCATTTATAGAGCAGCGCCCGGCAGAATCACCATGGTCATGCGCTCCGTCGTGATGACAAGACGGTGTCGCGGAAGCCTCATCTTCTTCGTGCTGGATGCTGAAGATATGGGCTGCGGTGGCAATAATGTTGTCACCATGATAATGAGGCATGGCAGCGTGAGCCAATATCACGATATTGGCCAGCAAAATAACAAACGCCGACATCCTCCTTATCATTATCATTGCTACAAGACTCAAAGTTGTTTTCTGTGCAAATATAATATAAATTCCCTACTTTTCATTATTTTTGCATCCTCTTTAGATAATATTTGCAAACCGTTTGCAAAATCAATTCCTGATTATGATAAAAAATATTCTATTCGACATGGGAGGAGTGATATTCCTCCAGAACACGGACGAAGCCTTCCGCCGCTTTGCTTCCCAAGGCATCGACACAGACAAATATATGGGAAAATTCGGTCAGCAGGGATTCTTCCTCGACCTTGAGGAGGGAAAAATCGACAAAGAGGAATTCCGGATACGTATGTCGGAAGCCGTGGGGCATCCTGTCTCAATGGAGGAGGCAGCCTATTGCTGGCAGGGCTTCTACAAGGATGCGCCGGTGGAACGCCTCCGCTTCCTGCTTGAACTAAAAGATAAATATCATCTCGGGCTATTGTCCAACACCAACCCCTTCATGATGGAATTTACCGACAGCCCGAGACTCAGCTCTGACCACCGTCCTATCTCTGACTATTTCCATTCCCTTTTCCTCAGCTATGAAATGAAAACCTGCAAGCCGGAAGAGAAAATCTACCGTATGGCACTTGATCGCGACGGGCTCCTCGCGGATGAAACACTTTTCATCGACGATTCACTCAAAAATATAGAAGGAGCCCGCAAACTTGGCATTCACGGGCTCCATATTCAGACCAACTCTGATTGGCGCAAGGATTTGATCACTTTCCTTCAGCGCAGCGGGCAATAGGCTCGCTCATCGGAGAGGAATAGCTCCGTGCATAATATTCACGCAGCTGTTTCTTAAGTTTTTTGACCACACCGGCGTATGCAGGGTCATTGGCAACGTTATGACGCTCTTCTGGATCTTTCTGATAATCGAAAAGCTGATAACCGATCACCTTGCCCTCATCGAAAGGCTGATATGTCTTGAAACCCTTTGTCCATTCCACAAGACGGTAGCGGGGATCGCGGATAGCATATCCGTGGATATCCTGCTCCAGCTCCTTGGCTTTACCTTTGAGATCTGTATCCGTTGAGATTGTATAGTTCTCTGTAGTGGTGCGGCTATACTGGCTCATTGCGTAATCCTTGATTTTTGCCTTTGGATTCTTAAGCACCGGCACAAGACTCTTGCCATCCAGCTGCTGAGGATGTTTTGTCTTGGTCAGATCGCATACGGTAGGGAATATGTCAAGGAATTCCACCATAGATTCCGATTTAACACCCTTCTTCATTCCGGGTGCCGACACAATAAGGGGAACACGGGTAGCATTCTCGAAATTGGTCATTTTATTCCATAATCCGTGGTCGCCGAGATGATACCCGTGATCGCCATAAAGGATAACTATGGTATTATCGGCAAGACCTTCCTTCTCCAGAGCGTCAAGCACCTTACCTACCTGTGCATCGGTGTAGGAGATGCAGGCATAATATGCATGGAGAAGACGCTTCTGTGTCTCTTCGTCAAGATGCTTGGTATCTACATAGCTCTCAAACGGAGGTATGTCGGAATAACCTTTCACTTCAAGAGAGTTATGGTATGCATATTCGACATCATCTGAAGCTATCCCCTGGAATTGAGCCACAGGCATCTGCTCGCGGTCATACATATCCCAGTATTTCTTAGGAGCGCAGAATGGGAGGTGGGGTTTCTTGAAACCGACACCAAGGAAGAACGGCTTGTCGCTGTCTTTTAGCTTATGAAGTGTCTTGACAGCCTCCTCGGCGATTATACCGTCCTGATAACCATTGTCAGGCACATCGGCACATTCTGTGGCAACGCGTCCGTTGGCGAGCGCATATGTGGCTCCGGGGGTCTTAACATAGGGAAGACTCCATGAAATGGGATCATCCTTTACCTCCTTATCCCTCAACGGATGGTAAACCTTTCCGACTCCCACTGTCTCATATCCATTCTCTTTCAATGCCTGTGGCATAGTCACGATATCCGGATTATTCTTACGGAACGATCCCATCAGCCACCACACGCCGGTATGGTCCGGATTAAGACCGGTCATCAGAGAAGAACGTGTCGGGCCGCTCAAAGCCACCTGGCAATAAGCATTGTTGAATGTGGTGCCCTGCGATGCAAGACGATCCATGGAGGGCGTCTTTGCCAACGGATCTCCGTAAGGTCCGATCCAAGGCTTCATGTCGTCGATGGCGATAAGAAGCACGTTAGGACGATTGTCACTCTTCTTCGTTTCCGCCGGCTTGGCTGAAGCAACGGCCGGTGTCAGGGCCAGGGCATTGACTCCGCACAACAAAAAATTTAATTTTTTTCCGTAAATCATGAGTAGGTTTTAAAGTTTTTGCTAATTTTGCACAAAGATACATTAAATCTTCAAAATAAAACAAAAATAATAACATTTTTAACCATGGCGAAACTCACAACTATTATTTCGACATTGATTTTCCTGTTCTCATCCCCTGTTTTCGCGCAGACTCTCGACACTGAAGTTCTCGCTAAATTCTCCCCATCGACACAAAGAGATGTATACGAAGTAAGCGGACTAACGAAACTTACCCCGGAGCAGCAGGTAAAACTGGCGCAGGCCATTGAGAAAGAAAACAAGAAATTTGTTGAGATAATCAAAGCCAACGAAGGAGTGATGACAGTAAAGGGGCGCAACCAGCTCGCAAAGATGCGTGACAACACATTGTCATCCCTTCTATCTGACGAACAGCTTCAGCAATACTACCGCGGAGTCTTCAATGCCGCAGCAGATGCCGAAGGAAACGCCATCGCTGATGGTCTTCAGAAGAAATATAATCTCACTGATCAGAATTGGAAATTCATCCGCGTGGCATGTTACAAATATGCTCTTGAATCAAAGGTGATAAAAAAGATGATGGCTGACCAGCCTAAGAAAGCTCAGAAAAAGATCGCCGACCTCCGCACATATTGGCTAAATACAATTGAGGAAAAAGGCGGCATCCGCATAAATCCTGATGACATGACTCTCGTCTTCACCCGTGAGTTCAACCCCAACACCCTACACAAGGAATAACAGGATATTGCGTTCTCTACAAGTAGGACATTACAACAATCTAAACAATATAACAAAACCTAACATCAGAAACAGAGCCGGAATCCGCGTGATGCAGATTCCGGCTCAATTATTTATCTATTGCTGTATTCCTTAGATCAAATCTCATAATCCACGCAGGCGCGGCTCTCGATCTGCGGCTTGACAAGACCTGCCGCGGCTACATGAGCCGGATGCTTGGCATAAACCTCTACATCCGCCATAGTGGGCACAACGGCTGTCAAAACAAGATCCCAACTTTCTGACGGGTTCTCATTTATACCTACCTCCATGCTTTCCAGACATTCTATCTGGGATGGAAGCGCCCTAAGAGCTTCGGCAAACCTGCTGCACGCGGCATCACGCTCTTCGCGTGTGCCCGAAAATTTGAATGCTACTATATGTTTTACCATTATTTATGCTCGTTTATGAAAGATGCGCCAGACATTCATCAGTATTGTTGAAGATACGTTCGGCAAGTGATCCGCCTGCGGTGACAGGCTCAAATTTACGACCGGTGATTTTCTCATACAGTTCAACGTAACGGTTACTAACCTGCTGGCAATATTCGGGAGTCATCTCAGGCACAGTCTGACCTGCTTTGCCCATAAAACCATTGGAGATAAGCCATTGACGCACGAACTCTTTTGAAAGCTGACGCTGTTCCTCGCCTTTTTCAAGACGCTCTTCATATCCGTCTGCATAGAAATAACGCGATGAATCAGGAGTGTGAATCTCGTCAATCAAGATAACCTTGCCATCCTTCAATCCGAATTCATATTTGGTGTCAACGAGTATAAGACCTTGCTTGGCAGCGATCTCTGTGCCACGCTCAAAAAGTGCGAGGGCATATTTTTCCACCTGTTCGTAGATTTCGGCAGGCACAATGCCACGCGCGATGATTTCTTCTCTGGAGATATTCTCATCATGACCCGCATCGGCCTTGGTGGTAGGCGTGAGTATCGGAGTGGGGAGCTTCTGGTTTTCCTTAAGTCCATCGGGAAGCTTCACCCCGCAGATCTCGCGTGCACCGGCTTTGTAGTCGCGCCAAGCGGATCCGGCGATGTATCCACGCACAATCATCTCAATCTTGAGCGGCTCGCAGCAGAGACCCACTGTAACCATGGGATCCGGACATGCAAGTTTCCAGTTCGGAACAATATCCTTGGTAGAATCAAGGAAGAATTCCGCGATTTGATTTAGCACCTGTCCTTTGTAGGGGATTCCCTCAGGGAGAACCACATCGAACGCTGAAATACGGTCGGTAGCCACCATCACCATATACTTGTCGGCGATATTATACACATCGCGCACTTTACCATGGTATACGCTTTTCTGACCCTTAAACTCAAAATCTGTTTCTTTTAATACCTCCATGAACATTTGATTTTCAATTTTGTCACAAAATTATTGATAATCTGCAAAATCTCCAAGTCATCAACAATATAATTTCATACATCCGGATATTTTTTGTAATTTAGAGTTAATTTCATAAAAAGAGCATGAATTATTTGGATGAAGAGATGCTGGGCTATGGAATCGCCGCCGAGCCCGAGACAGTGATGCAGATAAACCGCGAGCTTAATCTCGCTCACAGAATTGTAGAGGAAACCGGAGCCAATCTGTTTCTTACAGGGAAAGCAGGCACCGGTAAAACTACTTTCCTGCGCCGTCTGCGAGAATCTTCTCAGAAGCGGATGGTGGTTCTCGCTCCCACCGGCGTGGCGGCAATCAATGCCGGAGGCATGACTCTCCACTCATTTTTTCAATTGCCGTTCTCGGCTTTCATACCCGGAAGGGGTTTTGTAGGCGAAGAGAAGCGATTTTACAGAATGAGCAAGGAGAAACGTCGTCTTATTTCCAGCCTTGACATGATTGTTATCGATGAGATCTCCATGGTGCGTCCGGACACTCTCGACGGCATTGACCAACTTCTGAGACGTCTCCGGTCCATCGACAAGCCGTTCGGAGGAGTGCAGCTTCTGCTCATCGGAGATCTCCGTCAGCTTGCTCCCGTGGTCAAACCCAACGAATGGGAGATGCTCCGCGGTTACTACTCATCCCCGTATTTCTTTGAAAGTCATGCCCTGAGAGAGGCAGGATTCCTTACTGTGGAGCTGAAAACAATCTACAGGCAGCAGGATCCTGAATTCATTTCCATACTGAACGCCATACGTGACGGCAACTCCGACAGAAATGTCCTTGCGCGTCTCAACCATCTCTGCCGACCGGCAGATGAAGATGAGCGCGACCGCACAATAAGGCTTACAACCCACAATCGCATAGCTGATGAGACAAATGCACACCATCTTGCGATACTACCCTCCGAACCGGTTACTTTCGAAGCAAAGATAAAGGGTAAATTCCCTGAAACCTCATTCCCTGCCGACCAATACCTCACCTTAAAGGTTGGGGCAAGGGTAATGTTCATAAAGAATGACACCGGCACCGACAGACGCTTCTACAATGGTCTGATTGGAACGGTAACAGGAATAGATGACGAGACTGTGTGCGTACTACCTGATGACGATGAGCTTGATCCTATCGAGGTCGGGTATATGGAATGGGAAAATACCAGCTATCTTATTGATGAAAACACCAAAGAGATAACCCAGCACGTGGATGGCGTATTCGCCCAGATTCCTTTACGATTGGCCTGGGCCATTACTATACACAAAAGTCAGGGACTTACATTCGACCGGGCAGTAATCGATGCCCAACAGTCGTTCGCCCCTGGCCAACTATATGTGGCTCTGAGCCGATGCAGGTCGCTTCAAGGAATGCGCCTTGAAACCAGGATCTCTCCCTCTGCGGTGATAATAGACCACGATGTGAATTCTTTCATAGCAAGTTCACGCGACAACGCCCCCGATGAGCGAAAGTTGACAGACTTGCGCGATGAGTATTTCCGCACATTGCTCGCCGAGCTTTTCAATTTCCGCACACTCGCCATCGCTTTCAGCGACTTCAGCAGATGTGTGCTTGAGTATGTGGCACCCATGTATCCGGAGCTTTTCGAGAAATATAGAAACGCCGGCACCTATTTTTCTGAAAAGATAGATGCCGTAGGAACGCGTTTCATCACACGTTATGCTTCCGGAAGAATCGATGCGGACGCTGCATCCGTAAATGAGGCTTTCCATGAAAAGATTCGTGGTGGTTGCCTATATTTCCTTGAGCAACTGGCTCCCATATGCTCCCTTCTCAACAACACCCCGAAGGAGCTTGACAACGCATCATATGAGCAGCGCCTCCTCACTGCGGCCGACCTTTTATGGTTTGAAATGAACATGAAAAAAATAATCATGAAAGGGCTGATTGATGAGAATTTCTCGCCGTCTGTCTATATGAAACTGAAAGCCCATGCCGTGCTTACAGGGAATGAGGACCCGGCTCCAAAGCCACGAAAACAGAAGGCTCAGAAAAAGACTGCCAAAGCGGAAAAATCAACTGAATCCAAAAAGAAACCAAAGGGATATTCCCAAAGAGTTACGTTACAGATGTTCAGAGACGGCAAGACAATGCAGGAAATCGCAGACACCCGTGAACTCGCCCTATCCACCATCGGCTCTCATCTTGGAGACATGGTATCTGCCGGAGAACTGAAACTGTCTGACGTCATCCCGTCCGATATCATGGATAGGATTGAAGACACGCTGACGGAACTCAAGACTGCCGGAAAGAATCCCGGATATTCAGCCATACGCGATGCCCTTGACGGCATAGTCGACCCTGTATATATATCCATTTATAACAAAACAATATAATTTCTTTATATCGATATGAGAACTGATAAGGAACTTGAAGGTGTAAGCCTCTTGGGAAACCAAGGAGTGGCTTATCCAACAGATTATAATCCTGAGATTCTTGAAACTTTTGAGAACAAACATCCGGAGAATGAATATGTTGTTACGTTCGATTGCCCGGAATTCACAACACTGTGTCCCAAAACAGGTCAGCCCGATTTCGGACATATCTATATTTCATATATCCCACGCGAGAGAATGGTGGAGAGCAAAAGTCTGAAACTATATCTCTTCAGCTTCCGCAATCACGGAGATTTCCATGAGGATTGCGTGAACATAATAATGAAAGACCTCGCACGCCTTATGGATCCTAAATATATAGAGGTACGCGGTGTATTCATGCCGCGGGGAGGAATATCCATATACCCGTTCGCGAACATGGGAGACACGGATCATCAACGTCTTGTTGAGGAGCGCCGAATTCAGATACTAAATAAATTCTAAAAACATGGAAAAAGATTCGATAATAGTTTTATCAGGCGGCATGGATTCTGTCACTCTGCTTCATGATTGCCAGGACAGAATAGCTGTTGCCGTAACATTTGACTACGGTTCAAATCACAATGCCCGTGAGATAGAATGCGCAAGATGGCAATGCTCGCTGTTAGGCATCGAGCACATTGTAATTCCCCTCTCTTTCATGGGGCAATATTTCAAAAGTTCACTCCTTTCCGGTGCTGACGCAATTCCCGAGGGGCATTATGCGGACGATAATATGAAATCGACTGTTGTGCCGTTCCGCAATGGAATCATGCTGTCGGTGGCATGCGGTCTGGCTGAATCACGCGGACTCAAGCATGTGCTTATCGCTAACCACGGCGGAGACCATGCCATATATCCTGATTGCAGGGAAGGGTTCGTCAAAGCCATGTCTGAGGCAATGAAAGAGGGAACGTATGATGGCGTGACCATCATCGCTCCCTATACAAACATCACCAAAGGGGAAATAGCCGTTATCGGCAAAAACCTCGGTGTCGATTATTCACATACCTATTCCTGCTATAAAGGAGGCGCGGAACATTGCGGCAAATGCGGCACATGCGTTGAGCGGGCCGAAGCCCTCGCTTACGCCTACGGTATGTCAAGATAGCGGTGCAACTGCACCGAGAGTGTCCATTTCGGATCTGCGAGAATGCGCTTCACAGTGCTCAGACGGTTCTGACGGAATTGCTCCTCATCAGGCACATAACAGGGCTGCAGATACATTATGGTATCCTCTCCCCTGCATGGAAGGTCGAAATATGGATCCAGATCCTGACCAATGTCAACAACCTTTATCTCGTTGGCATGTGCGACCTTCACCGGAGCATCACCGGCTCCATCGAATCCGGATTTAGGACTTACTGTAACCCAGTCAATGCCATCGGGAAGCGGCACGGTGCCGTTAGTCTCGATGGCAATTTTTTTGCCCGTGGCCCGCTTAAGCAGATGGATAAAATCCTCATCTATCCATAATGCCGGTTCTCCGCCGGTAAGCACAACCCAGTCGGCCGAATAAAGATTGATGGCGCGAATTATCGCGTCATCATCCATATAGATACCTTCATTGTGAGCTGTGTCACAAAAGGAACACTTCAGATTGCACCCTGAGAAGCGGACAAACACGGAGGGGTATCCCTCATGATGTCCCTCCCCTTGCAGGGAATAGAAAATTTCGTTAATCTTCCTCATAGGCTGCCATATTCCCCTCGCTTTCCTGCACTTCGCAGCGGAAGCATGTGGGGATGGTGTCAACCACCCAGCGGGCGATGTTTTCCGCAGTCGGATTGAAGGGAAGCACATCGTTGATCACGCGGTGGTCAAGCATGTCCATTATTTTATTTTTTATCAATGTGAAATCCGCTACCATTCCGTCGGCATTGAGTTCACGCGAACGGCATTCCACAATGATTATCCAGTTATGGCCATGGAGCGATGAGCACTTGCTCTCGTAGCTCAGTTCAAGCCGATGAGCAGCACTCAGCTCCAGGCGTTTTCTTACATAATACATTATTTATCTGCGGATTTACGACCTTTCTTCTTCTCTACAACTTCCGGCTTGGGAGCTTCCTCTATTCCGGCGAGTGCAGCATCGATCATGATTCGGCCGCAATATTCACATACGATCACTTTCTTGTGCATCCTTATCTCAAGCTGACGCTGCGGCGGAATGCGGTTGAAGCAACCTCCACATGCGTTACGTTGCACAGTGACTATGCCAAGGCCGTTGCGGGCATTCTTGCGGATACGCTTGAAAGCGGCAAGTGTGTAATCATCGATAAGGGGTTCAAGAGCTTTTGCCTTCTCACGGATCTGCTCCTCCTCCTGACGAGTCTCTGAGATAATATCCTCAAGCTCTTTTTTCTTCTGCTCCAGGATATGCTCATTGTCAGCAAGCTCCTCTTTATCATGCTCAATTTCTGCGGTCTTGGCATCAATCTTCGCACGCGCGTCACGGATATTCTTCTCGGCAAGCTCTATCTCAAGGCTCTCGAACTCTTTCTCTTTCTCAAGAAAAGCGAACTCACGGTTGTTGCGCACATTATTGATCTGATCCTCATATTTAGCGATCTTCTCGCGGCGCATCTCGATCTCGCCCTGCTTCACCTTCACGAGGTCATGCAGACCTGCAATCTCGTCTTCGTGTTTGGCGATACGGGTCTGGAAACGGATTATCTCATCCTCACGATCCTTCACCTCATTGGGAAGTTCACCGCGGAGAATCTTGATACGGTCGATCTCCGAAAGATAGGTCTGAAGCTGGTAAAGGGCTTTGAGTCGGTCCTCTACACTGCGCTCTTTGTCTTGTTTTTTGTCTGTTGCCATATATATGGTTTTATTTAATTCCTTTTATATTATTCCAATAGGATTTGTCTCTGTTTCCGAAAAATAAAGGAGGAAGTCGGGATATTTCTCACGGATAATGCGTGAGAATATGCGAGAAGCGCAAAGCTCGCTCTCATAATGACCGATGTCAGCTATTATGATATCGAGACCGAACGCCGTGAAGTCGTGATATTTCACATCTCCTGTGATAATGGCATCGGCTCCCGACATGATGGCATTCCTTATAAGAGAGGCTCCCGAACCACCACAAAGCGCCACACGTTTCACAACAAGCTGCGGCGACTGGGTGGAATATTTCATCGCCTTTACACCGAATGTCTCCTTCACATTGCGGAGGAACTCAAGTTTAGGCGTAGGACGCACGTTCCCTATCACACCCAGACCTGTGGAGGAGTTATCCTCACGCGGCTCAAGAACGCTGAGATTATCCATATCAAGCATATGCGCCATCTCATGGCTCACACCGTCCCATGCGGAATCAAGATTGGTATGTGCGGAATAGATAGCTATATTGTTGAGTATGGCTTTTACCACTATGCGCTCCGTGGCTGTACTTCCTGTCAATTCCTTAAGCCCTTTGAAAATCAAAGGGTGATGGGTGATGACAAGATTACATTGCCTTTGGATAGCCTCGTCAAGGATTTCCTCTGTAATGTCAAGGCACAGCAACGCTGCGGTGACACCCATCTCCGGGTCGCCCACCTGAAGACCGGTGTTGTCATAGCTCTCCTGCAGCGATTTGGGAGCGAAATCCTCTATCGTACGCGCGATGTCTGCCACTTTCACCATCTTCTTTGCTTTTATTGCCTCTATTAGGTCAAGGGGTGTTGCCACTTTATCTATTCGTATTTATTTCTTTATCGGTTTGAGTTCAAGCTCAAGTTCATCAAGCTGTGCCTGATCGATCGGTGACGGAGATTCATTCATCACATCCCTGCCTGAATTGTTCTTCGGGAATGCTATGACATCGCGGATTGTGTCAAGACCGGCGAGAATAGACACAAACCTGTCGAAACCGAGTGCAAGGCCACCGTGAGGTGGAGCTCCATATTTAAATGCGTTCATAAGGAATCCGAACTGCTCATGCGCACGCTCAGGTGTAAAGCCGAGCAACTCAAACATCTCATCCTGCAAAGCAGCGTCATGAATACGGATTGAGCCTCCTCCAAGCTCGGTGCCGTTAACAACAATATCGTAGGCTGTGGCACGCACTTTTCCGGTATCTGTCTTCAGCATCGGTATATCCTCCGGATTCGGGGATGTGAAGGGGTGATGCATCGCATAGAAACGCTGGGTCTCCTCATCCCATTCGAAGAGGGGGAAGTCAATTACCCAGAGCGGAGCGAACACATTCTTATCGCGAAGGCCAAGACGGTTACCCATCTCAAGACGAAGTTCGCAGAGCTGTTTGCGGGTCTTCATAGCCTCTCCGGTCATCACGAGGAGAAGGTCTCCTGCCTCGGCTCCGGCTTTCTCGCCCCATGCGCGAAGCTCATCCTCGCTATAGAACTTACCAACTGAACTCTTTATCGAACCGTCTGCTTCGTATTTGACATAAATCAAACCTTTGGCCCCTACCTGAGGACGCTTCACAAACTCAGTCAGTTCATCGATTTGTTTGCGTGAGTAGCCGGCACATCCCTTCGCTACGATACCGACGGTAAGCTCTGCGTCATCCACAACGCTGAAGCCTTTACCTTTTGCAAGGTCTGTGAGATCTACAAACTCCATACCGAAGCGGATATCCGGTTTGTCAGAGCCATAGCGCTCCATTGCATCTTTCCATGTTATGCGGGGGAACGGCTCGGTGAAATCAATCTCCTTGACATACTTGAAAATATGTTTCACAAGACCCTCGAATGTCTGGATAACATCCTCCTGCTCCACAAAGCTCATCTCGCAGTCGATCTGAGTGAACTCCGGCTGACGATCGGCACGGAGATCCTCATCGCGGAAACATTTCGCAATCTGGAAATAACGATCGTAACCGCTGACCATCAGAAGCTGCTTGAAGAGCTGCGGACTCTGGGGAAGGGCATAGAACTCACCGGGATTCATACGGGAGGGGACAACGAAATCACGTGCTCCCTCGGGAGTGGACTTCACAAGTATAGGAGTCTCTATCTCAAGGAATCCCTGCGCGTCAAGATATCTACGGATCTCAAAAGCCATTTTATGACGCAACTCAAGATTGCGGCGCACACATGGACGACGAAGATCAAGATAACGATATTTCATACGGAGATCATCGCCTCCGTCAGTATTATCCTCAATTGTAAATGGAGGTATCTCGCTTCGGTTTAACACTTTGAAACCGTCGGCTATAACTTCTACCTCTCCGGTGGGAATGTTCGGGTTCTTGGAGCTGCGCTCCTCCACCTTACCTGTAACCTGCACCACAAACTCGCGTCCGAGACCATTGGCAGCCTCGGTAAGCTCGCGGTTTATCTCATTGTTGAAAACCACCTGTGTGATTCCGTAACGGTCACGGATATCCACAAAAGTCATACCGCCCATTTTGCGGGTGCGCTGCACCCATCCGGCCAATGTCACTGTCTTGCCGGCGTCGGCGAGGCGAAGTTCGCCGCATGTTGTGTTTCTATACATTGTTTTTTCAGCTGAATTTTTATGAGACGGACTCTAAAATCCACGGATGTATCTGACTCTTCAGCGCATGACATCCGCTTCAAACATGCAAAATTAGCAAAAAAACATAGCTTTGTCAAGATTTACAGATAAAATCAGCGTAA
>OFFM01000265.1_pt1 | contig 49409 bp, 33 predicted proteins | sample 1521401 | NCBI WGS metagenome assembly OFFM01 (sample SAMEA3504118, study PRJEB24116) | mouse gut metagenome | biome: mouse gut; feature: mouse-associated habitat; material: faeces | place: Denmark | collected 2011
TCGAAAAAACAGCCGGCGGCGCGAATTTCGCTGCCGTGACAGTCGGAAAGATGGACGAGTTGAATCAGCACACGCTGATCTTGGCTCCGGGCGTCGAGATTCCCGGAAAAGTATTTACGGGCAGCGCCCTCGGCGCTACGGGCGCGGAGATGTCGTTCCAGCGCATCGAGCCGGGCGCAGGCGTCGGGTTCCTCCACACCCACAAGACGCACGAGGAACTCTACATCATCGTCCGGGGCGACGGAGAGTTTCAGGTGGACGGCAAAATCTTCGCCGTCGGCGAGGGCAGCGTAATCCGGGTCTCCCCCGACGGCCGACGCGCGCTGCGCAACACCGGCGCGGAGCCGATGATTATGATCTGCGTCCAGTACAAAGCCGATTCGTTCGCATCGTCCGACGCCGACGACGGGGTGATTCTCGACGCCGGAGTCGTGTGGTAGCCGCCCGCGAAAACGAAGAGGGCCGGAGTTGAATGACTCCGGCCCTCTTGTTTACTGAATGATCCGCTACTCCTGAACCTCTTCGGGATCGGTCACGAGGATACGTCCGCAGTACTCGCAGATAATGATCTTCTTGCCCTGACGGATTTCCACCTGACGCTGCGGGGGAATGCGGTTGAAGCAGCCGCCGCATGCGTTACGCTGGATGTAGACAACGCCGAGACCATTGCGTGCGTTCTTGCGGATGCGCTTGAATGCTGCGAGTGTGCGGGGATCGATCTTAGGCTCGATTGCTTTTGCTTTCTCGCGCAGCTTGTCCTCATCCTGGCGGGTTTCAGAAACGATCTCTTCGAGTTCGGAACGCTTTTCCTCAAGAATATGCTGACGGTCGGCAAGTGATTGCTCGGTAGCCTGTATCTCAAGAGTCTTGGTCTCGATGATGCGTGTATATTCGTTGATGTGCTTTTCTGAAAGCTCTATCTCGAGGGTCTGGAATTCGATTTCCTTAGACAGGAGGTCGAATTCGCGGTTGTTGCGCACGTTGTCGAGCTGCGTGCGGTATTTCTCTATGAGTGATTGCGATTCGCTGATTTTGTTACGCTCTGCAGTGGTCTTCTTGCGGAATTCCTCGATTTCGTGACGGTAGTTTTCAATGCGGGTCTGTAGCCCTTTCACCTCGTCCTCGAGATCCTCGACTTCGTGCGGGAGCTCGCCACGGATAGTGCGTATGCGGTCGATCTGCGAGAGAATAGTCTGCAGTTCGTAGAGTGATTTGAGTCGTGACTCAACAGAGAGTTGCTCGGTTTTGTTTTTGTCAGCGGTTGCCATATTGCTTACATGTAGTTTATGGGATTGCTCTCGGTGTTCGAGATCCGGACTGCAAAGTTAGGAAATTTTTCTGTAATAATGCGTTGAAAAATCGAAGTAGTGCATTTCTCGCTTTCGTAATGTCCTGTGTCGACTATGAAAATCGTGTCGGCGTAGTCAACGAAATCGTGGTAGCGGGTGTCGGAAGTTATGTACGCCTGCGCACCTGCTCTGATCGCATCCGGGATGAACTCAGAACCGGAGCCACCGCATAGCGCTACGCGGCTGATCTGACGGTCGGGAGCAAAGCGGTTTGTGCGCACTACCGGTGATCCGAGCGTTGACTTGACAAGTTCTGCAAATGCGCTCGCCGAGAGTGGCGTAGGCAGATTGCCCACCGCACCTGTTCCACCCGGCATCATAGGTGTAATGTCTGTAAGTCCGAGGCGCGTTGCAATCTCTACGGAAACTCCACCGGGAGCATTGTCGAGATTGGTGTGACATGCGTAGACAGCCACTCCAAGGCGGATTGCCTCGGCTACAGTGCGCTGCGGCAGCGTCTCGCCAGTGAGACGGCGGAGCGGACGGAATATCACAGGATGGTGGGATATGAGGAGATTACATCCGCTCTCGGCTGCTTCGCGGACACGTTCGGGTGTCGCGTCGACGCAGAGCAATGCTCCGGTACATTCCGCGCCGGCATCGCCAACGAGCAGACCGCTGTTGTCATAACTCTCCTGGAGTATGAGCGGTGCGGTCTGCTCGAGGGTTTCAGTGATGTCGGAAATGGTCATTCCTTCCCTTCAGGCTTGTTGATGTTTATGCAAAGCTCCTGAAGCTGGGAGTCGTCGATTACTGACGGAGCATCGATCATCGTGTCACGTCCGGAATTGTTTTTCGGGAATGCGATAACGTCGCGTATGGAGTCGAGTCCCGCGAGGATTGATACGAAGCGGTCGAAACCGAATGCGAGTCCTCCGTGAGGGGGTGCGCCGTATTTGAACGCATTCATCAGGAAGCCGAACTTATACTGCGCATCAGCCTCCGAAAGTCCGAGAAGGTGGAACATCTTGTCCTGGAGCTGCGAGTCATGGATTCGGATGGATCCGCCTCCGAGCTCGTTGCCGTTGACAACCATGTCGTAAGCTGTGGCTCGCACAGCTCCGGTATCGGAATCGAGAAGGTGAATGTCGTCAGGATTAGGAGCGGTGAAGGGGTGATGCATCGCGTAGTAACGCTGCGTCTCGTCGTCCCACTCGAAGAGGGGGAAGTCGATGACCCAGAGGCATGAGAATTTCTGGGGATCGCGTAGTCCGAGCTGCGAACCCATCTCAAGACGGAGCTCGCAGAGCTGCTTGCGGGTGCGCATCGTGGGACCTGCAAGTATGAGCAGCAGATCGCCGGGCTTTGCACCTGCACGGTCTGTCCAACGGCGGAGCTCATCTTCAGTGTAGAACTTGCTGACAGATGATTTGATCGAGCCATCCTCCTCGACTTTCACCCACATCATGCCCTTGGCGCCAATCTGCGGACGGCGCACGAAGTCTGTGAGCTGGTCGAGCTGCTTGCGGGTGTAGTGGGCGCATCCGGGAGCGCATATAGCGCCGACATACTCAGCGTCGTCGAGCACGGCAAAGCCTTTGCCGGTCGTGAGATCCTTGAGCTCGACGAACTGCATTCCGAAGCGCGTGTCGGGCTTGTCGCTGCCATAAAGGCGCATAGCGTCAGCCCATGTCATGCGCGGGAACGGTTCGGTAAAGTCTATATCCTTTACATACTTGAATATGTGCTTGACGAGACCTTCGAACATCTGGAGCACATCCTCCTGCGTCACGAACGACATCTCGCAGTCGATCTGTGTGAACTCCGGCTGGCGGTCGGCGCGCAGATCCTCGTCGCGGAAACATTTCACGATCTGGAAATAGCGGTCGAATCCGCTGACCATCAGAAGCTGCTTGAAAGTCTGTGGCGACTGTGGCAGTGCGTAAAACTCGCCGGGATTCATGCGTGAGGGCACCACGAAGTCGCGGGCGCCCTCCGGAGTGGATTTTATGAGCACCGGAGTCTCGACTTCAAGGAATCCCTTGGAATCGAGGTAACGGCGGATCTCGAACGCCATGCGGTGACGCAGCTCGAGGTTGCGCCGCACGCAATTGCGCCGCAGGTCGAGATAGCGGTAACGCATACGGAGGTCATCGCCACCGTCGGTATTATCCTCGATAGTGAACGGGGGAACGTCGCTCTTATTGAGCACCTTCAGCGAATCGGCTATGATCTCGATATCGCCGGTGGGTATATTGGCATTTTTTGCGGTACGCTCAGCGACGCGACCGGTCACCTGTATCACGAACTCACGTCCGAGATGGTTGGCGGCATCGCAAAGGGTGGCGTCGGTGTCGTTGTCGAACACTATCTGTGTGATTCCGTACCGGTCGCGAAGGTCGACAAATGTCATGCCGCCCATCTTGCGTGTGCGCTGCACCCAACCGGCGAGAGTCACCTGGTTTCCGACATCGGAGAGACGCAGCTCACCGCAGGTATTAGTTCTGTACATGTCTTGCTGTTCAGTAATTTCGTTTTAATGACTCATGCGACAACATCAAAACCTGCCGCAGTGAGCTCACGCTTGATATCTTCGATATGCTGCAGGTTGCGTGTCTCCATCTCTACGCGGAGTGTGCATCCGTTGATCTGTGTGTTGGATGAGTTGCGCTCATGCTGCACGGAGAGGATATTTGCGCCGCAGTCGCCGATCACGCTGCAGACGCGTGAGAGCTGTCCGGGCTTGTCGGAGAGGTTGATGCTTATTGTAGCGTCACGTCCGCTCTTCACGAGACCACGTGTGATCACACGGTTGAGTGAAGTCACGTCGATGTTTCCTCCGGATACGAGGCAAACCACTTTCTTACCCTTGATAGGCACTTTGTCGAACATGGCGGCAGCCACGGCAACAGCTCCGGCGCCCTCAGCCACGAGCTTCTGCTGCTCGATGAGCTTGAGGATGGCAGCGGCGATCTCATCGTCGCTGACTGTGACGATCTCGTCAACATATTTATCGACCAGTTCGTAGGTGAGTTCGCCCGGTTCCTTAACGGCAATACCGTCGGCTATGGTCGAAACGGAATCAAGACGCAGGCGCTCTTTGTCGCGAATTGAATTTACCATCGAGGGTGCACCCTCAGCCTGTACGCCATAAACCTTCACGTTGGGGTTGAGCGACTTGATAGCGAATGCCACTCCGGAGATCAGACCTCCTCCACCGATAGGCACGATGACGGCATCGACATCGGGCATCTCTTCAAGAATCTCAAGTCCGATTGTTCCCTGACCGGCGATCACCTTGGGATCGTCGAACGGATGAACGAAAGTATAGCCGTGCTCTTTCTGCAGTTCGATAGCCTTTGCGTAGGCATCGTCGTATACACCGGGCACCATGCATACCTCCGCACCGAGAGCCTTCGTAGCCTCTACCTTCGAGATCGGCGCTCCTGCGGGGAGGCAGATCAGCGATTTGATGCCATTGGCGGTGGCGCTAAGAGCCACACCCTGCGCATGGTTGCCAGCCGAGCATGCGATCACACCCTTGGCTTTCTCCTCGGGGGTGAGCTGCGAGATCTTATAGTATGCCCCACGGAGCTTGAATGCTCCGGTGTGCTGCAGGTTCTCAGGCTTGAGGTAGACCTGTGCTTCCGGGTTGAGCTTTGTGACGCCTATGAGGCGCGGATGGCGTGCAACGTCTTTGAGCACTTTGGCGGCGTTGAACACTTCTGATATGTCGAGTTGTTCCATTGTGGTGATGTTGAGTGTTCTGTTTGTTGTCTTTTCGTTGGCAAAGTTAGAGTTTTTTATGTTATGTTGTATGCGCGGGTGTGGATTATTTGTTAATTTTGCTGCCGACGACACATAGTGCCGGCGCGAACAGTTTCAACCGCGCCGATGTTAATAATTAGGATGAAAACGCATTGCCTCCGGAACGTCTGTCCGGCAGGCAAGCCTCCGCATAATGCATAAAATATCATAACGATCAGGACATAAACAACATAAGGAATGTCAACAAAAGTAACCAAAGAGGCAGCTCTGGAATACCATCGTCAGGGCAAGCCCGGCAAGATAGAGGTGGTGCCCACGAAACCGTATGCAACCCAATATGATCTGGCTCTCGCATATTCGCCGGGAGTAGCCTATCCGTGCAAGGAGATAGAGGCGCGTCCGGAGGATGTGTATGAGTACACCGACAAGGGGAATCTTGTGGCGGTGATCTCGAATGGCACCGCAGTGCTTGGTCTGGGGGATATCGGCCCGCTCGCAGGAAAACCTGTGATGGAGGGAAAGGCATTGCTGTTCAAGATATTCGCCGGTCTCGACTGCTTCGATATCGAGGTGGCTGAAAAAGATCCGGAGAAATTCATACAGACAGTGAAGGCGATCTCACCCACATTCGGAGGAATAAACCTTGAGGATATCAAGGCTCCTGAGTGTTTCGAGATAGAGCGCCGCCTCAAGGAGGAGTGCGACATCCCTGTGATGCATGATGACCAGCACGGCACCGCAATCATATCGGCGGCAGGTCTACTCAATGCCCTCGAGATCCAGGGCAAACGGATCGAGGATGTGCGTCTGGTGGTCAATGGAGCCGGTGCTGCAGCGATCTCATGCACAAAACTTTATATGGCTTTGGGTGTGCGCCGCGAGAATATCGTGATGTGCGACAGTCACGGTGTCATAAGCACGAGCCGCACGGATCTGAACGCGCAGAAGCGTGAGTTTGCCACCGACCGTGCACTGTCGACCCTCGCCGAGGCAATGGTAGGAGCGGATGTGTTCCTGGGTCTGTCGGTAAAGGATGTGGTTACCACAGAGATGGTGCAGAGCATGGCAGAGCGTCCGATCGTGTTTGCCCTTGCCAATCCTGATCCTGAAATCTCATACGAGAAAGCCGTAGCATCGCGCCCCGACCTTATATTCGCAACGGGCCGCAGTGACTATCCGAACCAGATAAACAACGTGCTCGGCTTCCCGTACATATTCCGCGGAGCGCTCGACAGCGGTGCGACCACTATAAATGAGGAGATGAAGCTCGCTGCCGTGCATGCCATAGCTGATCTTGCTAAGCAGCCTGTGCCACCGGTGGTGAATGCCGCCTACAATATGGCGAGCATAAGTTTCGGGCGTGAATATATATTGCCGAAGCCGCTCGATCCACGTTTGCTCACGGCTGTAGCTCCCGCTGTGGCTCGTGGCGCAATGGAGAGCGGCGTGGCACGCCGTCCGATAACAGACTGGGAGGCTTATAACGAACGCCTGCGCCGTCTGATGGGCTATGACAACAAGCTCGTGCGCCGCATTTATGATGAAGCCAAGCGTCATCCGAAGCGTGTGGTATTCGGCGAGGCGAACACCGACAATATGCTCCGTGCCGCAGTCATGGGTCGTGCGGAAGGTGTTATAGAACCTGTACTGCTCGGCAATGAGGAGATGATAGCCAAGCGCGCCGAGCGCCTTGGTCTTGATATCACAGGCATCGAGATCGTGAACCTGCGTCACGACCGCGAGGCACCGCGCCGCCAGCGTTATGCCCGCGGGCTTGCCCAGAAGCGGCAGCGCCAGGGTCTTACGTATCCCGAGGCGCTTGAGAAAATGTTTGACCGCAACTATTTCGGCATGATGATGGTGAACGAGGGGGATGCCGATGCCTTCCTCGGTGGCACCTACTCGGCAGCACATGCCTCTGGTAAGATCGCAGCCGAAGTTGTTGGTATCCGCCCGAGTTACAAGCATTGGGCTGCATTGCATATCGTCACCACCAAACGCGGCGTGTTCTTCCTCGCCGACACTCAGGTGAACAAGAACATGGACGCCGATACGCTGACAGATATCGCACGCCTGACACGTAACTCCGTGGAGTATTTCGCTCACGAACCTGTGATGGCTATGGTGTCGTACAGCAATTTCGGTTCGAGCTCGGAGACGGAGTGCGAGAACGTGCGCATTGCCGTGAACCGTATGCAGCAACTTTATCCGGATCTCGCGATCGACGGCGAGATGTCGCTCAACTATGCCTTGAACCGTGAGCTCCGTGATGAGACATTCCCCTTCACGCGTCTTGCCGGTCATGATGTGAACGCTTTGATATTCCCCAACCTGAGCTCGGCAAGCACCGCCTATAGGATGATGCTCGAGATGGGTGTGGGCGACGCTGTAGGTTCCATCCAGATGGGACTGAACAAGCCGGTGCACTTCACGAGTGTCAATGCACGCCCGCGTGATATAGTCACCCTTGCAGCCGTCGCATCGATCGATGCCGCCGTGCTCGCTAATGCCGGCGGAAGCCCTGACAAGTAGTAAGTATCGCGCTGTTCCGGCGCCTTAAAAGAGCTGCGTTATGGATTCGTGTCCGTGACGCAGCTTTTTTTATGGCATGGCTTTCAGATGTGGCAGGATCTTTGCGCATTTAACTGTTGAAAATTGCTTAACTTTGCAGTTGGATTTTGGTAAGAGACCGATAGCACGATGGGAAGAATAGATGATGCAACGGTGCAGCGCATACTTGATGCCGCCGATATAGTCGACGTTGTGAGCGATTACGTAAAGCTCCGGCGCCGCGGATCGGGGTTTATCGGTCTGTGTCCGTTTCATAACGAGCGTACACCATCGTTTTCCGTGTCCAAGACCAAGGGAATCTGCCGCTGTTTCAGTTGCGGCAAGGGTGGCAGTCCGGTAGGCTTCATAATGGAGGTAGAGCAGATGACCTATCCTGAGGCACTGCGTCTGCTTGCCCGGAAATACAATATCGAGATCGAGGAGCGCGAGCTCTCAGCTGAGGAGCGTGAGGCTGCCACCGAGCGTGAGAGCATGATGGCGATAAATGAGTTCGCCATGCAGCATTTCGAGCGCAATATGCTCAAGACTACCGAGGGCCAGAACATCGGTCTGTCGTATTTCCGCGAGCGTGGCATAAACGATGCCATGATCAAACGGTTCCACCTCGGATACTCGATGGAGCAGCGCGACGCCCTCTATAAGGCAGCCGTGGCTGCGGGATTCAAAGGGGAGTATCTGCTGAAGACGAGCCTCTGCCTGCAGAATGAGCGTGGCGAATGGCGCGACCGTTTCCGCGGGCGTGTGATATTTCCGGTGTTCACGGTCTCGGGCAAAGTCGTGGCTTTCGGCGGCAGGACTCTGCGCAAGGACAAGGAGGTGGCGAAATATGTCAACTCCAGCGAGTCGATAATCTACAGCAAGAGCCGCGAACTCTACGGTCTTTATCAGGCGAAACCTGAGATCGTGCGCAAGGACAAGTGCATACTCGTGGAGGGGTATATGGATGTTATCTCGATGCATCAGGCTGGCATACAGAATGTGGTTGCCTCATCGGGAACATCGCTGACTGAGGGTCAGATCCGTCTGATACACCGTTTCACGGAGAATGTGACGGTGATCTACGACAGTGATCCCGCCGGTATCAAGGCATCGCTGCGCGGTATAGACATGCTTCTTGCCGAGGGGCTTATGATCAAGGTGCTTCTTCTGCCGGATGGCGATGATCCGGACTCGTTCGCCCAGTCGCATTCGGCATCGGAAGTCGAGGAATACATCGCCGCCAATGAGGGTGATTTCATAAAATTCAAGACCCGGATAATGCTTGAGGGGACGGAGAACGACCCCATAAGCCGTTCGCGTGCGATCAATGATATTGTCCGGACTATATCGGTCATACCGGATCCGATGCTGCGCACCATGTATATCGGTGAGTGCAGCCGCACGCTCGGTGTGAGCGAGAATCTACTGACCCTGCAGGTCGAGAAACTCATGGCGGAGGCTGCTGAGCGGCGTGCCGCCGATGAGCAACGCGAGCGTCTGCGCCGTCAGGCCGGCATTGCGTCAGTTGATAATCATCCTCCGCAAGCGGAGCCGCAACAGCAGCGTCAAGAGGCACCGGTGGTAAGGACAGAAGCTGCTAAGAGCAGTCCGCTGGCACCTTATGAGCGGGAGATCCTGCGATATGCGTTGCGCTACGGTATGCTATATCTTGGTGATGTGGTGGATGTCGACGGAGAGGTGAAGCCATTCAATGTGATAGAATATATCGTGCATGAGATGGCGGAGGATGAGATCTGCTTCACGAGCGCAGAGTTCGGTCATGTGTTCAATGAGGCGGTGCGTCTGAGCCGCGGAGACTGGCAGAATGACTTGGCGCGTTTCACCGAGCGGCAGGAGCAGCAGCGGCAGCAGGCTATGGCTGACGGAATCGAACGCATACGTCAGGAGTGTACCGATCTCGCGTCGATCCAAAAGGCTGAGAAGGTGCTGAAAGAGCGTGTCGATGCGGAATTTGACGAAAGTATAGATACTTATACCACGGAGTATCTGGGACGCATACTTGCATCCTCAGCCGACGATACGGTGCGCACGCTGACTGTAGATCTGGTCAACGAGAAGCATAAGCTGAGCAAGATCCACACCAAGTATGCGCACATGGAGACCGAGCGCGACCACCTGAACGATCTCGTGCCGATGGCTCTCTACAATCTCAAGGCAGCAATGATAGAGCTGCGTATATGTGAGATCCAGGTGAGGATAAAGGAGGTGCAGGCAACATCGATAGATGAGGCATTGGCGCTAATGCGCGAGCAGAAGGATCTGGAGGCGATGAAAGTTGAGCTTGCACGGTATCTCGGGGAGCGCACGATCTCGCAGCGCCGGTTCCGCCGCTGATATTGTAGATCAGCCGTGGTCTCAGCCGTGATTTCAACATTCATATATCTGCAATATTTTCATGTGATATTGAATTTTTACAGATTATTTCGCAAAATTCACCACGTTATCGCTTGACAAATCAAATAAACATACTATCTTTGTAATCGCAAACCGCACCCTCGCAGGATGCATGAAAAGCATGACCGGAGGATGTGATTTTCCGCCATCGGGCGGCTAAATGCACAACAATATTATCCAATCAGATTACATCAACCCAACATCATTATGGCAAAGAAATTCATCTGCACCGTGTGCGGTTACGTGCACGAAGGCAACGAGGCTCCCGAGAAGTGCCCTCTCTGCGGCGCTCCCAAGAGCAAATTCAAAGAACTCGACGAGGCTGAGGCTCTCCAGTTTGTAACCGAGCACCAGATCGGTGTGGCAAAGGGCACTGACGAAGAGATGATCGCAGACCTTACCGCACACTTCAACGGCGAATGCACCGAGGTGGGCATGTATCTCGCTATGTCGCGTCAGGCTGACCGCGAGGGCTATCCCGAAATCGCCGAGGCTTTCAAGCGCTACGCTTTCGAGGAGGCAGAGCATGCTTCAAAGTTCGCCGAACTTCTCGGCGACTGCGTATGGGATACCAAGACCAACCTTGAGAAGCGCATGGCAGCCGAGGCAGGCGCCAACGCCGACAAAATGCGTATCGCAGCCCGCGCAAAGCAGCTCAATCTCGATGCTATCCATGACACCGTTCATGAAATGGCTAAGGATGAGGCTCGTCACGGTCAGGGCTTCGAGGGTCTCTACCGCCGCTTCTTCAAGAAATAATCAGGCGTTAGCCTAAGATACCAGGGAGACGGTGTGCTACATGGTGGCACGCCGTCTCTGTTTTTTCAGTTACCGCTCTAAGGTGCGTAGCCTGAAAAAGCGCAAAAAATCAATTTGTGTGGTGACGGATGCAATTTTTACTGTAGTAGTAGCGTCATATCATCACAATGCCACAATCAGCAATGACACCCGCCGAACAACTGTTCAACCAGATCATGCAGCAACACACCCCGCTTATAAGCAAGGTGTGCTACATGTATGCCACTGATACCGAGCACTTCAAGGATCTCACACAGGAGGTGGCGGCAAATATCTGGTGCGGTCTCGACAGTTTCCGTGCGGAGTCGAAAGCCTCGACGTGGATTTATCGTGTGGCGATCAATACCTGCGTGAGCTTCTACCGCCGCAACAAGCGTCATGAAGGCGCGTTGCCGCTCGACAGCGCCGGAACAGTAGCCATCGACAACGCTGATGCGGAGCACCGCGAGCAGCTTGCCATGATGTACCGCCTGATATCCGACCTCGGTAAGATAGACCGCGCATTGATAATGCTGTGGCTCGACGAGAAATCGTACGACGAGATGGCTGAGATCACCGGTCTCACCCGCGCCAATGTCGCCTCACGTCTCCACCGTGCCCGCGCCCGCCTTACCCTCAAAGCACAACAACTATGAACATAACGCAGCAATCACACGACCCTATGCAACAGCTTCGCGACGCATGGCGCAACGCCAATATAGCGTCGCCGACGGAAGCTACCGAAGCACGCCGCACGCCACGCGTGGCGGGAAAGCGCCGCCAGCTTATCAGGCGGCTGCGTCTGCTGGCTCTGATCTCGGTGCTTATGATCGGCTATGTGCCGCTTATGCTCATGCACTTGACAGATACCCCGCTGCAGTTGTGCTTGATCCTTGCGCTGTTTTTTGCAGTTGCAGCAACGAGTTTCATGCTGACATCGCGCGTGGTGGTCAGTGCCGATCCAGCCCGCCTGAGTGTGGCTGATATGTTGCGGGCGCTTGCGGCAGTGGAACGACGTCTGATGCTGCACCGCATGGTGGGGTGGATATTTGCTATACCGATAATAGCATGGATGCTGTGGATATTCCGCACGACCAGTACAGCAATGTTCTGGGGAGGGGTTGCCGGTGCCGTTATCGGAGTGATCGCCGGTACTGTCACCTACCGGCGTTTCCGCCGCATAATCGCAGACATCCGCCGCGAACTCGATGGTGAGGATGATGAGTGGGAAGGCAAATCGGAGAGTAAAATAGGTTGAGACGTTCAAAATTCCGGCGAAAAAAATTTGTCACGCCATTGGCAATTTGTAACTTTGCACCGAACGCAACCAATGCCTGACGCTCCGGATGTGAAGAGTCGCGGAGTTTGCGGCATACAGAATGATTTGCCATGAACAATAACAGCTTAGTGTCAATCGATGACATTTCGCGCGACGAGATTCTACAGCTCATCCGCGTGGCACGCCACTTTGAGGAGAACCCTAACAGCAGGCTCCTGGATGGAAAAGTGGTCGCCACGCTTTTTTTTGAGCCGTCCACGCGCACACGACTCAGTTTTGAAACCGCCGTCAACCGCCTTGGCGGCCGTGTGATCGGATTCTCCGATGCGAGCACATCAAGCTCAGCCAAGGGCGAGACGCTCAAGGACACCATAAAGATGGTGAGCAATTATGTGGATCTCATAGTCATGCGCCATCATCTCGAGGGGGCGGCACGCTATGCTACGGAAGTCACCGATGTGCCGGTGATCAATGCCGGCGACGGTGCCAACCAGCACCCCTCGCAAACTATGCTCGACCTCTACTCCATAGAGAAGACCCAGGGCACGCTTGAAAATCTGACCATAACTCTTGTGGGCGACCTCAAGTATGGCAGAACGGTGCACTCGCTGCTCATGGCTATGAGGTATTTCAATCCGACATTCCGCTTCGTGGCGTGCGAGGAGCTGCGTATGCCGCGCGAATACAAGGAATTCTGTGACCGCGAGGGTATACGCTATACAGAGCATACGGAGTTCTCGCCTGAAGTGATCAATACCTCCGATATAATCTACATGACCCGCGTGCAGCGCGAGCGTTTCACCGATATCATGGAGTATGAGAAGGTGAAGAATCTGTACACGCTGCGCAACGATATGCTCGCGGATGCCCGTCAGAATCTGCGCGTGCTTCATCCGCTGCCACGCATCAACGAGATCAGCCAGGATGTTGACGACAATCCGAAGGCTTACTACTTCGAGCAGGCACGCAACGGACTTTTCGCACGCCAGGCTATAATATGCCGCGCATTAGGAATCGACCCACTAAAGTAACGCCACTATGAATACTGACAAGAAGGAACTCGCCGTAGCGGCGCTCCGCAACGGCACCGTAATAGACCATATACCCCACCAGGTACTTTTCAAAGTGGCTGACCTGCTCGGAATACAGTCGCTCGACACCCATGTGACGATAGGCAACAACCTCGACAGCCGCCGTATGGGCAAGAAGGGCATAATAAAGGTTGCCGATGTGTTCTTCCCGGAGGATACGCTCAACCGGATAGCGATAATAGCTCCCGGAGCCAAGATCAATATAATCCGCGACTTCGAGGTGGTGGAGAAGCACCCTGTGACGCTTGCCGACGAGATCGTGGGCATAATACGTTGCGGTAATCCGAAGTGCATCACCAATAATGAGCCGATGCGCACCCGCTTCACGGTGACCGACCGCGAGGATGTGACACTCCGTTGCCATTACTGCGGAAAATCTGTAAAGAGCACCGATGCACAGATCCTCTGATGACACTATCCGTCCGGTTTGGAAGCCGGGAACGATGGTATACCCGCTTCCGGCTGTGCTCGTGAGCTGCGGTGACTATGACAATGCCAATATAATTACTGTAGCCTGGACCGGCACGATATGCACGAATCCGGCTATGCTATATATATCGGTGCGTCCGGAGCGTCACAGCTACGAACTGATACGCTCGCGAATGGAGTTCACCATAAATCTGACCAGTGCTGCGATGGCACGCGCCACAGACCTGTGCGGAGTGATATCCGGACGTGACACTGACAAATGGAAAGCTGCGGGTCTTACGAAAGCCCGGGGCGTGGCGGTAGGCTGTCCGTACATCGCAGAGTCGCCCCTTGCCATTGAATGCCGTGTGAAGCAGATCATGGAGCTGGGGAGTCATCACATGTTCATAGCCGATGTGCTCGACACTCTTCCTGATCCCCGTCTGATCGATCCGGTGACCGACCGTTTCGATCTCTCGAAAGCGGAACTTCTGAACTATACCCACGGGCATTACTATGCGCAGGGTGAGGAGCTCGGGCATTTCGGGTGGACAGTGCGTAAGAAATGATATCCATAGCAATGTATTATAACCGGTGGCGGTCGCAATGCGGATCCCCACCGGTTTTTCTTTTTGCCGCACAGTCGGTGCTCTGCAAAGGGTCGCTCGTCGGGTTTCGGGCGTATTTACGGGGGTAATTATTTCGCCATAAAGAATAATTAACGTAAATTTGCAGCTTAAAACGGACTCCAAATATAAAACACCAATATAAGTAATTATAACCCAATCATTCACTATGAAGAGACTCTTTCTCTTAGCCGGATTGATGTGGATCGCCTGCCTCACGGCAATGGCTGCCGACATCAAATGCACCGGCACCGTGATCGATGAATTTGACGACCCGATGCCCGGCGCCTCAGTTTCAGTGCCCGGCACGAACATCGCCACAGCAACCGACATCGACGGTAACTTTAAACTCAGTGTTCCTGAATCAGCCAAGACGATCCGTATCACATTCGTCGGCTACAAGACAATGGAACTGAAACCTGCCGCCGATATGGGCACAATCAAGCTCGAGGTCGATGCGAAGACACTGAGCGACGTTGTGGTCACACAGTCGATCGGTAAAACCCGCGAGACCCCTGTCGCAATGTCGACGATCTCAGCCGAGACTATCGAGTTCAAGCTCGGCAACCAGGAACTTCTCGAAGTTCTCAAGACCACTCCGGGTGTCTACACCCGCAGCGAGGGTGGCGGCTATGGAGATGCCAAGACCCGCATGCGTGGCTTCCAGAGCGAGAACGTGGCTATGCTTATCAACGGTATCCCCGTAAATGATATGGAATGGGGTGGCGTGTACATGAGCAACTGGGCTAACCTCTCAGATGTAGCTTCAAGCATACAGACTCAGCGCGGACTCGGTGCTACAATCGTCTCCACCCCCTCGATCGGCGGTACTATCAATATCACCACCCGCACAATCGATGTGGAGAAAGGCGGAAGCGTATGGTACGGAATGGGCAACGACGGTCTGAATCAGATCGGCGTCAAGCTCTCGACCGGCATGATGAAGAACGGATGGGCTGTGACTGTGCTCGGCGCGCGCAAGTGGGCTGACGGTTATATCCAGGGTACCGCCTACAACGCTTACTCATGGTTTATCAATGTCACCAAGCGCATCAACGACTCACACCAGATCGGCTTCACCGGTTTCGGTGCTCCGCAGTGGCATGACCAGCGCAACTACAACAACGGTCTGACTATCGAGGGATGGCAGAGCGTGCGCGACTACATGCAGGGTGAGAGCCCCTACCGTTACAACCCCACCTACGGTTTCCGTTCCAACGGCAAGGCTTACAACTCGAACCACAACTTCTATCACAAGCCTCAGCTCGCACTTAACCATATCTGGCAGATCGACGAGACCCAATCGCTCTCCACATCAGTATACGCATCTATCACTTCCGGTGGTGGACGCTCGGGCATGGGTCGCACGGTATACAATGCCGACGGCTCGTCGACATCGTACAGCTCATCATGGTATGGCGCAACTGATGGTGTGCTCAACATGCAGTTCCGCACTCCGGAAGGTTACTACGATTACGCAGCCGTGGAGCGCATGAACGCTGCCTCCAATTCAGGCTCCAATATGATCATAGCCAACTCATTGAATGCCCATACCACCTACGGTCTCATCTCGTCGTACAAGAAGCGTATCGACTTCAACAACGGCAACCGCTTGAACATCACCGGTGGTCTTGACCTCCGCTACTATGTCGGTCACCACAAGACTGAGATCTCCGACCTGTTCGGCGGTGATTATTACATCGATAACTACAACCGTAACAACGTGCAGCCTTACAACAATGCCACCCACAACAAGAATGATCTCGCATGGGTGTACGAGAAGCTGCATGTAGGCGACGTGGTGAACCGCAACTATGACGGTTTCACATGCCAGGAAGGCATCTACGGTCAGGGTGAGTATACGATGCTCGACGGCAAACTCAATTTCGTGCTTGCCGGCGCGCTCAACAACAATACCTACTGGCGTAAGGATTTCTACTATTACGATGAGGCTAACTCGCGCTCCGAGACCAAGAACTTCATCGGCGGCACTATCAAGGGTGGCGTGAACTATAACATTGACCGTCACAACAACGTGTTTTTCAATGCCGGCTACATCTCACGTGCACCGTTCTTCAGCTACGGTGTGTTCCTCTCCGCGCAGCGTTCGAACATCACAAACCCCGACGCCACCAACGAGAAGGTCGGTTCTATCGAGGTAGGTTACGGTTACCGTTCTCCCAAGTTTACTGTAGAGGTGAACGCCTACTACACCAAGTGGATGGACCGCACGATGTCGAAGGGTGAGCAGATCGACCCCGCTATCGCACAGGATGGTTCGAACTACTACTATTTCGCAATGTCGGGTGTCGATGCCCGTCACATGGGTATCGAGATCAATGCGAAGTACAAGCCTGTGAAATGGTTTGAGGCTGACGCAATGCTCTCGCTCGGCGACTGGCAGTGGGATTCGGATGCCACCGGTTACTTCTACAACCAGGACGGCGCTCCTCTGAAATCACTGAACGGTACGGTAGCTTCGGGCATCCTCGCCGAGGATCACCTGCACGCCACACTCGAGCAGAAGGGTGTGAAGGTGAGCGGCTCCGCACAGACGACAGCTGCTCTCGGCGTGACATTCCGTCCTTTCCAGGGATTCCGCATCGGAGGCGACTGGACACTCTATGCCCGCGATTATTCCGACATCAACCTCACATCATCGAGCCTGCAGAACGGTCAGGTGCTCAAGCCCGGCACACCCTGGCGTATGCCGTGGGGCAACCAGCTTGACCTCAACGCTTCATACAGCTTCAAGATCGGTGGTATCGACGCTACGCTCTATGGCAACGTCAACAACCTTTGCAACTACAACTACGTCACCCAGGCGCAGACACCCCTCGGTGCTGTCGGCACATGGCGCAACGCCAACCGTGTGTTCTACAACTTCGGACGCACCTACAGCATGAAGCTTAAAATCAACTTCTAAGTAAATCGTGGTAATGAAAAATACTATCAGCATACGTCGGTCGCTCGCCATTGCAGCTGCACTTCCGCTCCTGCTCACCGCCTGCGACGACAACTACTGGAACGAACATGAGCTTGACGGATTTGAGGAGCCCGTCATCACCGACCAGCAGTCAATACAGTACACCCTCACCGATGTCGACTACAAGACACTTGCCGACAACTCCACCAACAAGACTCTCGCCGGCAGCGAGCTTGCATCGGCACTCAAGGCTGTAGGAACGCAGTTCTACTTCACTCCTGAGATTAGCGCCCGCGAGTATGTTCCCGCGCTGCTCTCAGACCCGAAGTTCCCCTACTTCGCTCTTTCCGACGGCTCGTCGATACTCCTCACATACCGCACCGCACAGGAGATTCCCGCTCAGGTAGCCGCCGCAACCGATGCCAAGCGCTACACCGTGACCGATGCCGATTATCAGAGCGTATGGGGCAGCGACAATGACTACACTCCGTCGTTCGCTCCCTCGCACACCGCTGCCGCTTCACTGCCCTCGATCCTCAAGGCTAATTTCCCTGATGCCGAGGAGGGTGACTATGTGATCGTGAACTATCAGACTTCGCAGACCGATCCGGTGTTCACTGCAGCTCCTGATCCCGATGATTCAGAGTTCACACTCTCGTCGACAATCGGCACTGCAACCCTCGATGAGGATATAACAGTCGACGGTTATGTGTCGGCGATCTGCTCTATGGGTTACATCGTGACTGATGAATCGGGCTCGATCTTCGTATACCGCAGGAGTGACTTCGGCACTTTCGACGGACTCTCGGTCGGCAGCCGTGTGGTGATCAACACCACCGTAAGCGCCTACAACAAGGGCTTCCAGCTGGCTCTCACTGAGGCAGCGCAGACTGCTCCGGGCACTCAGACGTTCACTTACCCTGCGCCTGTTGAATTTACAGGTGCGAAGCTCGACGAGATTCTCGGACGCACAGACAATGAGCTTGCTATCTACGGCACAATGAAAGGTACTGTGGCTATCAGCGGCAACTATATAAACATCAATGTTGCCGGTGCGACAAAAGCCAACGGCAGCGTTTACGGTGCCACAGCAGAGCAGAAAGCACAGCTTACCGACGGTATGGAGGTCACACTCGAGGGTTATCTCATAGCCATCGCAGGTAAGGTGAACTGCAACTTTGTTATCTCCAAGATTATTCCTGGCGGCACTGAGGCTTCGACAGCAGCTGCAAGTCGTGCGGTGACAGTGGCGTCGGATAATGAGAATGCGATCTATACATTCAATGGCACCCGCTGGGCTCCTGCCGCTGATTTCGCAGTTCTCTCACACGCCGATTACCAGGCGATGGGTCAGACATACGACAACCTCACGAATGAGGATCCTGCCGCACTCCTGCCCATTTACCTCAAGCAGAAGTTCCCGTATGCTCAGGCTGAGGAATCGAAGTTCGTGGTTTACTACTACTATGCGTCATCGGCTACTGTGGTACGCTGCGATCAGTACACTTTCGACGGCACTGCATGGATGCTCAACAACGGCGTTACCACCGAGTCCGCTCAGTTTGTACGCACCGGTGGCAAGTGGATATATGATCCAAACGTCACCATCACTCTCCCCGGAGGAAAGGGTCAGGAACTGTCCACTCTCTACTTCCAGACATGTGTTGACTGGGTGCTCAACAATATCGACAAACCCACGGGGGCTACCTATGTGACATCATACGGTAACAATGAGTATTACTCAGGCACATCGGCATATCAGGGTAACGTGGATCTCCGTCCCTCGGCTGCACGCACACAGTATGCCGCCGGTTACGAGGGTATGACCGATGAAGAGATCGTAGAGGCTGAGAAGCGCCGTTTCGAGACAGAAGTAATGCCCGGGGCGCTCTCCATTCTTCATCCGGATGCTGACCTTGTAGATGGGGTTGATGTTTACTATACGATCAACTTCGTAGCCTACACGGGCATTTCTACCGATCATACCATACGTTACAAGGTGACAGGTCGGGGTCAGTTCGAATTCGTGGAATGCGACTGGTAATCCACGCATAACACCGATATACGAAATCCCCCGGTTGCCGATGTGCGACCGGGGGATTTTTTATTGTTTGATAATACAAGGTTTAAACGCTGAGTGTATGTAAAGTGATTACGTACTTGATACGCTTATTAAATTATAAACTTGTGATCTTATTAATCATTGTATATGGTTTAATGCCTGTTCCCCAAAATAACTGTACTGGGTCGTAGTCAAGAAAGTATACATATTTCTTGATTAATTCTAGATTGGTCTGACAGTAGCTTAAATCAATATTACCGTCAGTATTGAAACATATAGCTTCATGATGGGCGATTCTGTTTCTGAATGATTTTATCTGTTGCAGTTCATTGAAAATAGGGCGTTGAGCAAGCCCGGAAGTACGGTTCGGGAAAATCTGTAACAATGTGTTTCCTCCACCACGATACGGCAATTTGTTGAATAGATAAGTCCAAAATCCAAACGTTACTGAGGACACAAGGCGGTCATTGGAATATCTGTTAGTTCGGTTAAGTTCGTAATATGTTCGCAGCACGTCGTTCTTTTGTGGAGCTGTCGAGAGCATGCATCCATCGGCACACTGGTTTAATATCCAGTCATTATCACCGAAATATGTTTTATAATGACTATCTATGGCATTACGAAAAACTACCTCAAAGATATTAAGGATACCGTAAAACTTTTGGCAAAGCTTTAAATTCTGTCTATACAAGGTCAGGGCTTTGACTTTACTGCCACCGCATGCCGCAAGATAACGGTTAAGTCTTGGTGGTGAAAAAGCTTTCTCGTAATCTTCGTAATTCATTTATGAAATTTAACTTGGTTGAATTTGCGAATTTATAAAATATCTGTTACTTTTGCAATGGAATCCCCCGAGTGTCCCTGTTGAAAGACAAACCTCGGGGTTTAGTTTTTTGACACAAATCATTGATCTATGAGATGAAATCCCCCGGTTGCTGATGGGCAGCCGGGGGATTTTTTATGTGGGGTATGGGGAGAGTTGGCAGGGGATTGCCGGGGAATTATTTGTAGCGGGTCCAGCGGATGAGGTCGCGGAACGTGGGCTTCTTTCCGTACATGAATATGCCGACACGGTAGATCTTTGCCGCTACGTAAACGCAGGCGAAGAATGTAGCGAAGAGCAGCACGAGCGACACGACTATCTCCCATGCCGGAATGCCGGAGGGTATGCGTGCCATCATTACCATCGGTGATGTGAACGGTATCATGGAGCACCAGAAAGATACGGATGATGTAGGATCGGACGCCGCCGTCATTCCGAACACTATACCTATTATAATAGGGAAGATGACGAACGATTGCAGCTGTCCGGCATCCTGGATGTTGTCGACAGCCGATCCGATAGCGGCGTAAATAGCCGAGTATAGCAAAAATCCGCCGACGAGGAAGAGGATCAGGAGTCCGAAGAGTCCGAGGATGTAGCTCACGTTGCCCATCATGGATATAGCCTGGAGCATGTCGGTGTCGACTCCTGCAGCCGAGGCGTCGAGTGTTCCGGCATTGAGCGCTCCGACCTGTGTAGCCATATCTGCGGGGAGTAGTGCGGGCAGCAGGAATGCCGACATAAGCCCTATCAGCACACCCCATATCACGATCTGAGTGACCGCCACGAGTCCTATGCCGCAGATCTTGCCGAGCATGAGCTGTGTGGGCTTTACGGATGAGACCACGATCTCAAGCACGCGGTTGTTCTTCTCCTCGATGATGCTTGTCATGACCATCTGTCCGTAAAGAAGCAGACACATGTAGAGGAGGAACGTGAGTACGATTCCGAGTACGTAGCTCAGTGTGGTCGACGACTGGTTGTCGCCCTCCTCGCGGTCGTTTCGGATGCTCTGTAGCTTGACATCGGAGTGTACCTTATCCATGATGGATGAGAGATTCTCGATATTGTAGCTGCGGAGACGCTGATCCTCGATGATAGAGTTTACCTGCGATGTGATGTTGCTTTCGAGCGACATTGATGAGGCCCCGTTGGTGAAGAGTTTCACACCGATATTGTTCTCCTCGGCACCAGCCGGAATGTAGAGCACGGCGCTGAGAGTGTCGCATGCGAGTGCTTCGTCGAGTGTGGTGCCGGTAAGCGGCAGAAATGTGGTCTCGCTGTCGCTGTTGAGGTTCTGTGCCACGAAGCCGCTTTCGTCGATGACGCCCACTGTGCGCTCGTCGCCTCCGGCAAACATCATTATCAGTGCCGGAGCCACCATGAGCGCGAGCATGAACAGCGGCATCAGCAGGGTGGTGATGATGAATGATTTTTTGCGGACGCGCTCTGAAAATTCACGCCCTATTATGATTCCTATTTTCGATTTCATGATTATAATGTGGGGTTCTGTGCAGCGCTGACGGTGCGGATGAAAATATCGTTCATTGACGCCATGACCTCGTTGAAACCTACCAGTTCAACAGCGGCGTTGGCGCGCTCAATAAGCTGGCGCAGCGTGGCGTCAGGTTTCATGAGCAGCTCCAGAGTGTGGCGTCCCTTGGAGCCCTCGCCGGGATAGAATTGTCCGGCAAGCGGTTCAAGCTGCTGCATAAGGGTTGTGGGATCGCCGGAATAGGTTAGCAGGTATCTGCCGTCGGAGAAGCGGCGGCGTATGTCGTCGACGTCACCGGTGAGGATGTTGTGTCCCTGGTTTATCAGCGTTATGTTTGAGCATATCTCCTCGACCGAAGCCATGTTGTGGGTCGAGAAAATCACCGTCGAACCTTCATCGCGGAGTTTCAGGATCTCATCGCGGAGCAGGTTGGCGTTGATGGGGTCGAACCCTGAGAACGGCTCGTCGAAAATGAGCAGCTTCGGGCGGTGAAGAACCGTCACGATAAACTGCACTTTCTGCGCCATGCCTTTGGATAGTTCCTCAACCTTGCGGTTCCACCAGGAGCCGATCTCGAAGCGGTCGAACCATTCCTTGAGCGCGCGCGTAGCCTCGCTGTGCGACAGCCCCTTGAGCCGGGCGAAGAACACAGCCTGCTCGCCGACCTTCATTTTCTTGTAAAGTCCGCGTTCCTCAGGTAGATATCCGATATGGGCAACGTCGGCTTCCGACAGCTGATGTCCGTCGAATATCACGCGTCCGGAATCGGGAGCGGTTATGTGGTTTATTATGCGTATGAGCGTGGTTTTTCCCGCTCCGTTTGGTCCGAGCAAGCCGTAGATTGTGCCGCGTGGCACGCTGAGGCTCACATCGTCGAGCGCCACGTGACCGGTGTATGCTTTGGTCACGTTCTCGACTTCCAGTATGTTATCCATCGCGTTGTGTGAATTGTTACTATGCTTTTGTTATGTTAATGGAGAAATGTAACCGGGGTTACTTTCTATCTGACGCATCATTGCCGGCAAGAATTGCAGCGTCGGCTGATTTTTCCCCTTTTTTGCCGAAAAAACGGTCGATGATAGCAGCGAGCGCACCGTCGCCGGTGACATTGCATGCTGTTCCGAAGCTATCCATCGATATATAGAGCGCTATCATCAGCGCATTCTGTGCCTCACTGAATCCGAGCACTGATGTCAGCAGTCCGAGTGAAGCCATGATCGCTCCACCGGGTGTTCCGGGGGCGGCAATTATGGTCACGGCAAGGAGACAGATGAAGTGGGCGAACATCGGAGTGTCGAACGGCATGCCCTGCATGATCATCAGCGCCAGGGCGCAGGCTACGATCTTGAGCGTGCTGCCCGACATGTGGATTGTGGCGCAGAGCGGAATGACGAATCCCGCCACATCCTCGGTCACTCCCATTTTCACTGCCTGACGCAGCGTTACCGGAATCGTGGCTGCCGACGATTGCGTGCCGAGCGCCGTGAAGTATGCGGGCATCATGGTCCAGAGCATTTTCAGCGGATTCCTGCGTGCGAAAATGGATGCTATGCAGTACTGGAAGAGCAGCACCGCCACATGCAGTACGAAAATCACGGCTATGATCTTCAGGAAGGCGAGAAGTATGGTGCCAACCTGACCCGTCACGGTCATGCAGAGGAATATGCCGAATATGTAGAACGGCAGCAGCGGCACTATAGCCTTGGCTATTGCCAGCGATACTATGGTGCGGAACTCGTCGGCACCACGCCGGAGCACATCACCGCCACAGTAAGCTATGCCGAGTCCCATGAGGAACGCGAGCACAAGCGCCGTCATGACGCTCATCACCGGAGGCATGGGCATCTCAAACCACGGCGCCACCGACGCACTGTCTTCGACAGCCATAAGCGCCGGGTCGGCACTTATCAGTCCGGGGAATAGCCAGCGTCCGGTGAAGTATGATCCGAATCCGGCAACAATCGTAGCCAGATAGGCGAGTGCGGCGGTCGCTACAAGCATCGCTCCCGCCTTACGCCCGATATCCGCTATGGCGGGGGTGACGAAGCCGAGGATTATGAGAGGGATCAGGAATGAGAGGAATGATCCGAAAATCTCGTTGAAAGTGGCGCATAGGCGTGCGATCCACTCCGGAGCCACCCATCCTATGCCGATTCCGGCTGCAATGGCTATGATTATGCGGAGGAGCAGGTTGATGCGTATCGGTTTCATGGTTATTCGGTATTATCGGTGGTTTTTATCGGATGAGTACCTTCTCTGTGCCTTTGGCGGTGCGCTTGAGGTAAATGCCCGGACGGAGATTTGAGGGATCCACACGCACGCCGCGCAGATCATACCAGATCGCTTCGCCGTCGGCTTCATCGCGGTCAGTGCCGGGTGAGGTGATACCGGTTGCGTCGGCATCGAAATTACCGGTAAATGTGCCGGTCAGGCTCTTGCCGCTCTCGGGCAGAAGCATGTCGAGGCTGAGGGTGATGCGGTCGGTGCCCTCGGCTATGCCGTGGATAGTAGCCTCGACCACGAGACGGTCGGTGAGAGTCAGCCCGGAATTGTTGCCATCGTATGCCGTCAGCCGGTCAGTGAGCGGGCTGACGCAGACGCTGCTGAATGTCACGGTGCGTCCGATAGCGGCGGCGCGCGATGCGGCGTTGACCTCTATTCCGTCGATGGTCAGGCTCGCTCTGCCGGGTGCAAGCGGCCGGATGCGCACGGTGACGTCGACGGTCTGCTGCGGTTCGCCCTCACCGCCGATGCTCAGCGTGCCGGTGTAAGCGGCATGAGTCACTTCGGCAGGGTTGGCGTCGGGACGGTTGGTGAAGCGCACCATAATCGGAACACGGCGTCCGTCGTCGGTGCTCCACACTACATCGACATTCACCAGAAGCACGCCGCCGGTGGTCTCGGTGGCTCCGAGTTTAATGTCAGCCATGATCTCTCCACCGGCAAGCGATGTGCCCATGGCACTTCCGGTATACACAGTAAGGATGTCGGATTCACGCATCGTTATGCCGCTGACGGTGATGTCGCCGAGACTGGCGGGATCACCTGCGGCATCGAGTGCCAGGCTGAAATCGGGGAGCATGAAGGTGTATGTGCCGTCCTCCTCCTTGCGTATCTTCAGGTCGGAGTCGAGTCCCCCCTCGGTAATGTCGTAGGCATTCAGTTCGATGGTGAGACGTCCGGCTACAGTTGTCCAGTCATCATCAGCCGGCGGTACTGGCGTGGGGCGGGAGACAGCCTCGCCGTTGAACTCAACATCGATATTTATGCCGCTCCACACCACGCCGATGGTCATGTGTGCGTTGCCGTCGGCATCTACGGTTCCGGTGAGGTTGACATCGGCGACTATGGCACCGTCGGCAAGCTCAAGTCCGTTGACTGTGCCGCTGTATGTCGTCACTCCGCCGTTCTCGCTGACAGTCACGTTCTCCACAACTATGTCGCCGAGCGATGCGGGACCGTCGCCAAGGTCGAGCGAGAAGTCGGGCAGACGGAATGTGCATGTGCCGTCGCCGCCATCCTCGATCTCCACCGTCGCCGCCTGACCGCCTTCCGTCAGATCCTCACCCATCATCATGATAGTGAGCATACCCTCGTAGACGGTCACGTTGTCGGCGGGTGGCTGCGGGGTCACAGGATCTTTAGCCTCGGCTTCGCCATTGAACTCCACATCGATGTTTATGCCGCTCCACACTACCCCGATGGTCATGGATGCCTTGCCGTCGGCATCGACCGTTCCGGTGAGGGTCACGTCGGCGATTATCGCCCCGTCGGCAAGTTCGAGACCGTTTACGGTGCCGTTGTATGTCGTCACTCCGCCGTTCTCGCTTACCGCCACGTTTTCAACCACAATATCGCCGAGCGATGCGGGACCGTCGCCGAGGTCGAGCGAGAAGTCAGGCAGACGGAAGGTGCATGTGCCGTCGCCCACGTCATCGATCACTACAGTGGCTTCCTGTCCTCCTCCTGTAAGATCCTCGCCCATCATCATTATGGTAAGTGTGCCTTTGAAAGTGGTGGTGCCGTCGGTGGGTTGATCGGGCTGCTCAGGCTTGTCGGGACCGACAGGCTCGTTGCCGCCGGTCTTGAAGCGGAGGGTATAGGTCGTGGTGGCTTCCGGCAGCCGTGAGCTGACGGTGATGGTTACGGTCGATGTAGCCTCATCGCGGCTTACGGTTGCCGTGGCGCGTGCGTCGGTCAGTGTGTATGCGATTTCATCAGCCGCCGGCAGATTGCGGTCGGTGAGGTCGTAGTCGGTTTTCGCTGCGTCGAATCCGTCGATCTGCGTGCCGCCGATGGTGATGCCGCTCAGTGTGGCGGGGCATGGGAGCTCGAATTGGAGCGTGTATGTTGCGGAGAGAGAGCCGTTGGTGACCGTTATGGTGGCGCGTGCTGTCGCGGCATCGGTCACGGCGGCACTTACTTCCGGATTGCCGCTGCCGGGCATAGCCGTTGCCGCGATGTCGGCTGCGGCGGGAAGAAGTCCGGGCAGGGTGTATTCAAAGACCTCGGGATCGAATCCTCCGATCTCTACGCCACCGACGGTTATGGTGGCGAGGCGTGCCACCGGAGTGCTGACAAATGTCAGCACATATTTGTGTGAGCGCTGTCCGTCGGTATCAGGCTGTGTGTTAGTCACGGTTATGGTGGCGAGGAGGTTTTCGGAGTCAAGAACCACATCCCACTCCGGCGTGCCGGATGCTTCCATGAGTGTCACAGCAAGCATGGCGCGGAGAGCGTCGGCATCGGCGGGAACAACCATGCCGGTAGCCATCGGCTCGCCGTCGTGGCGCAACGCTATCTCTGTTCCCGCAACGCTCAGCGATGCTATGCGCGAGCGGTAGGGCTGCATGAAGCGGAGGGTGTAGGTGTGCGTTGACTCGCCGTCGGTGTCGGCTGCGGAGTTGCTGACGGTGACTGTCACGATTGCCGACTCAGGGTCTATGTCGCTCACTGTCACGACAGGCTCACCGCTGCCGCCTGAGATTGCCACGGCTTCCACCTTGGTGTCGGGGGTGAGTATCTGCGTCAGGGTGTATTCGTATTTCCCTGAATCGAATCCATCTACCCTCACACCGTCGACGCTCAGGGAGCCGAGGCGCGAGAAGTAGGGCATGTCGAACTGCAACAGATATGTGCGGGATGCGATGCCGTCGGTATCCTTGTTGTCGCCGTTGGTCACGCGGAATGTCGCTACAGCGCGCTCCGGATCCACCGTCACCTCACCGGCGGAAGGCGCTCCGGCGCTGACCTCCGGCAGCTTCACGCCGATGGCTGATGCCGCTGGCAGCTGACCTGCGAATGTGAGGCGGACAGTCTCCTCGCCGGTCATGTCGAGGGTCGTTGTGGTGGTGCCGTTTGCGGTCACGCTCTCCGCGCGGGTGTAGAAGGGGATGAATGTGACAACATATTCGTGCGACTTTTCACCATTCTCGTCAGGGTACTGGTTGCGAACTATGTAGGTGCGTGTGGCTTTCACCGGATCCTCTACAGGACCGTCGACCTCAGTACCTTCGGCTGTGAGCTTCTCGCCGTTGTGTTCATACTCGTAGAACGTTCTGCTGAAGCCGGTGTAGCGGTCGTAAGGGATGTTCACATTGTAGGTCAGTACGTTCGGGTCGAATCCCTCAATCGGAGTGCCGTTAATGGTCAGCGATGCGAGGCGCGACGAGCGCTGCACTTCGGATCGTTTGTTGAAATGCAGGATGTATTCGTGGCTCTCCTTGCCGTCGTAATCCATGCCGTTGCCAGTGACGGTGATGCGGGCGGTAGGGTTTTCGCCTTCGGCATCTTCAAGCTTGACTGTCACGTTTGATTCTTGGTCGACTGCCATAGTCTCAAACTGAGAATCTTTTGATGGCATGTATGCATCCACCGTATATTCGTAGATGTTATGGCTGAATTTCGTTGTGGGACTCAATGTAGCTCCCTTGTCGTTCGTGATCGTCAGGCTCGCGAGGCGGGAAGGGGAGATCTTTGCGAACTGCACCGTGTAGTCGTGCTCCTTTTTGCCATCGGTGTCAGCCCCGCCATTGGAGTTGACGACGGTGAAACTGTATCGACCGGTGGTGTAATCGAAAGTTCCGGAATCCTCCTTAAGTTGCGCGGTGCCCTGACCGCCGGGCAGGAATTGCAGTTCGACGGCATCGGCGTTGAATGTCCGTCCGTCGTCAGCCAATGGCACAGGGAGTCCGGCACGTGATGCGTCGATATTTGTGCCGTCGTCGGCGACGGTGTATGTGGTGCCGTTGATGGTTACTCCGGTGATGCGAGAATAGCTCGGATTGCTGAACGAGACGGTGTATGTGCGCTCAACAGCCGGCGCACCTGCAGGGAGATCGGTGAGGCGTACAGTGATGGTGCCCTCGCTGTCGGACGTCATGGTGAGTTTGCCCGCTTCGGGCTTTCCGCTTGCGCTCTCCTTGACGTAAGGGGTTAGATCTTTGTCGGCGTCGTAGATTTGGGCTATCTCGAATTTACTACCTGTAGGATAGTATCGCTCTCCTTTGTAGACCACGCTCTCAAGAACGGCTTCGAATGGCAGGAACTTTACGGTATAGGTCTTGGTGCTCGGCAGTGCATTCGGATTCGTTACGGTGAGCACTGAGGAAGCTGTAGTGATATCAGGAGCCGCAATGCTTGCTGTAGAGCCTTCGGAAGGTGAGGGTATGGGTTTTAAGTCCGATGTCCAAGGCAAGTTGGTATTGATAATGCCGGAAGGGTCGGGGGTGAACTCAGTGCTGCCGATTGTGAGTTTATTGAGTGTCGCCTCGGGGCGTTTTGCGTATTGCAGAGTGTAGGTATGTGAGTTCTCGCCGTCTATATCCGTGGCGGTGGCGTCGTTTGTAACCGTTACGGTTATGCATGCGTTTGTGTAGTCGTAGTCCGGCTCGCCGATTTTGGCACTCTTGCCTTGACCGAGCAGTGTGGCGGTGATGGCAGGTTTCTGTTCTTCGTCAAGATACCCGCTCATGGTGTAATTGTACTTGTCGCTGCTGAAATTGGGAACAGCTACACCATCTACCGATAGTGAATCCAAGCGGGAGTAGTAGATCAGCTTGACATCATCGACTGTGAGGGAAACATCTTTACTATCTTTAGGATTAGAAGAAAAATAATCATCAGCAGCAAAGATGATGTTTAACATTTCCGGATTTTTGTCCGAACGATAGTTTATAGTCAGTCTTTGTTCTGTCCAATCAGTAGCTTCTGCCAATAGCCTCATAGAACTTGATGAGACTAAAGTGGTGTCACCACTACATGTAACTGCTCCGCCTTGATCGGTAGACATCTTTAGAATATTACGATCTCGGTTTATCATAGTGCATGTGGTCGCAGATCCAGAGCCAAACATGTATACATTCAAATTCCCCGGAACTTCTGCCTGGGAGTATGTTCCTGTCCAGGAGTAGATTACGACAGTGGGTTGTGTGGCTGTGCTTCCCGACTTATACCAAAATGATAATTCATCAGGACGATGTTTAAATTCCAAGCCACCAAAAGTGCCTCCATCTTTATTCGTTCCTGTTTTTATAGAAGTAGACCATGTAGTTCCAAGGGTGAAATAACCAGGGATTCCTTTTGATAGAACCCCTTCGTTATGTATATAAACAGCGTATCCATTATTGTCTTTTCCAGTAGTGGATTCTCCGAGATTTGTCCTGGCTGTGCTCGCAAAACTGCCTTGAGTTGCATAGACATGTGATATTGTCCAACTGACAGGAGTTTTGCCGAATAATGTCTCATTTCCATCGCTTGTCCATGGCTTGCAGTCCGTCCAATCCTCGAATCCGTTGTTTGGGAGCTGTTGGGCGGAGATGGTGTGTGTGGAGAGGAGGGTGAATATTGCAGCCACGAGGAGGCAGGCGTAGTGGCGCACTGCCTTAGGTGAGGCGAGAGATATGCTGAGACGTTTCATTGCCAGAATGTTAGATCGGTTTTGTATGTGCGTGCGGCGTGTACGCGGATAATACGCGCGTGTGGGCGCGCACGTACAATCATGCAAAGATAAGCATTACGAGCCGTTTTGCCAAATCGTAAGCGCCGGGTGTGCTTGCATTCCGCTGATGTCGTGGTTGCTATGCTCACGCATACGGGCTGCCACCTCAACGAACCGTCAGGGCACAAAAAAAGGCCGGAAAGAAGCTCTGTGCTTTCTCTCTCCGTCCTCGTTAAGCGGTTCGGTAGGGTCTCCCTTTATCGTGCCGATGCGACAGCTACTGCTGTGGCTACACTGGGATTTGTTTCAACAATGCGACCCTCCGGGTCAATAAGGAATGAGTTGAAACCGTGTTTGAGACGATATGCTTTGGCAATATCTGCCGCTGCATTGTCGCTCACATGGATCTGTGTCTTCGCGTCGAGTCCATCCATGCGCACTATTTCAGAGAAGAGGCGCTCGCTGCGGTCAAGGTTGACCTGCAGACTGGTGACCCGTCCTTCAGCAAGCTCACCGGCGGCTGAGTCGTATTCAGAGGCGCGCAGACGCGATTCGGCGTCGCTCGATGCCCAGAAATTGACCAGTACGTAGTGACCTTTCAGTTCAGCCAACGACAGCGTGGTGTCGCGCTCTTCAATCGTGAACAGAGGAGCCTTGTAGCCTTCGGCGGCCTCGTAGACTCTTCCGGTGTTGGCGGCGACTGAAACGAGAAGGAAAACGAAGAGCACAATGGTTGACATTGTTTTCTTCATTATCAGGGTTTAATGTTAGACTTAAGGTCCGGGCGGGAATTGCGGTTATGGTAGGTTGGTTTATGGTGCAGTCCGGAGTGTCTGAAGCTTCCCCGGCGTTGCTGTGATCCCGCTCTACGGACCCCGCCGATTTTCGGCGAGCAGAGCTGACTCTTCAGCTCCTTTCCTTCATTAGAACACCGCAAAGGTACGAACTTTTCGCGGCATGGCAAAATTAATGGCATAACCGACACCCGATTAGCGTTGCCGAACCCTCCGCGAGACCACTGCACGTGCGGATTGCGGCGATTCTATTAAATTTAGTTAAACGCCCCTCCCCCGGCACCGGAAATAGCCCGATCCTGTCGAAAATCAGGTGGTGGAGGACGCTCTGTGCGGCGTGGCGGCAGCGTCGCATTGATATTCCGAAAAATTGTGTAACTTTGCGCTATTATCTATCCCAAATCCCAAAAACATCCCGATGGACGAAAGCAGTGAAAACATGTCGGCAGAGGAGCAGCTGGTGGAGCGTTTACGCGATCCGTCACAGTGCCGCGCGGCATTCGGCGATGTGATCAAGCTCTACTCCGAACCTCTGTACCGCCAGATACGACGCATGGTGCAGACACACCATGACGCGGACGACCTGCTGCAGAACACCTTCATGAAGGCATGGCAGAGCATCGACGCTTTCCGCGGACAGGCGAAACTGTCGACGTGGCTCTACAAGATAGCCATAAACGAGAGCCTGACATTCCTTGAACGGGAGCGCAAACGGAACAACATCTCCATCGATGATGAGGAGTCGGCTGTCGTGCATCTGATCGAGTCGGACGATATGATCGATGGCGACGAGCTGAAGCTCAACCTGCGCAAAGCGGTAGCCTCGCTGCCGGAGAAGCAGCGTCTGGTGTTCAACATGCGCTACTATGACGAGATGAAATATGAGAAGATGTCGGAGATCCTGGGCACTTCCGTAGGGGCGTTGAAAGCCTCCTATCATCTCGCGGTGAAAAAAATCGAACAATTTTTCAGCGAAAACGAATGAACGGTTAAACCTTTCGCTCCCACGCTTGTCAAACCAATAAAACTTACCAAAGTATGTCACACAACGACCGCGAAACACTCAGGGGCTTCAGCCGCGACGATGGTATGAGGGTGCCTGATGGATATTTTGCCGATTTCGCCGCACGCATGCAAGCCGCTCTGCCCGAGCAGCCGTGGGAAGCGGAAGCCGCCGGCGATGCCGCCGCGCGTATAGCCCCGCGCTCATTCTGGCAGCGCGTACGCCCGTACGTCTACATGGCAGCGATGTTTGCCGGTGTGTGGTGCATGATGAAGATGTTTGATATCATGCGTCCTGCTCCCGCCTCGTTCACTCCCGAGGGCAACTCGGTGCTCGCTGAAGCGATAAGCGACGACTCATTCATGAGCGATTATTTCATCACCGATGTGGACGAGAGTGATCTATACGACAATCTCTATAACGACGGCTTCATTCCCGCATCATTCTCATACTGACCTCAATATTCCACGAAACAGCATAATCATGAAACGTTCTGCAATCATAATAGCCCTGGTCATGGCTTTTGTATGGTTCCTGCCGACTGAAATCTCAGCGCAGGGCACCGGAAAAAAGAAAGGCAACCACACGGAGTGGATCAAGGAGATGCGCCGCTACAAAGCGGAGTTCGTAGCTGAGAAGCTCGAACTGACGCAGGAGCAGCGCAATGAGTTCATCCCCATGTATCAGGAGATGGAGACAAAGACCTGGACCATAGAGCATGAGGCACGCGACATGGAGCGTGCAGTGCGTAAGAAAGGTGCCGAGGCAACTGATACGGAATATGAGAAAGCCGCCGAGGCTCTGACTGAGGTCAAGGCTAAACAGGGACAGATAGAGTCGGAATATCTCAAGAAATTCCGGAAGATCCTCACCCCCGCGCAGCAATTCAAGATGCGGGGGATTGAGCGCGAGTTCATGCGTCAGCTGATGGAACGCAACCGCGCCGGAAAGAAGAAGTAGCCCTCTTACTTTACGAACAGTCATCACTCAAGCAACACGATTCCTCCGGCAGCGTCGAAACCAACCTGCCGGAGGATTTGTTTTTTTAGGACAACCATTACCCGCAATAATCTGACAATGAATACAGCCACAAGAAAAGCATCGCGCCATCTGTTGGCTCTACTGCTCGTTTTCATAACTTTAAATCAGGCTTTTGCTGTGAAAAAAGATCCTTCGACCCCGGACTTCGCCTATCCACTGACGGTAGCCAAGGATGCGCGGGCGCGCCTCGACAAGGCTCTCGCCGGCTCTGACACCGACGCCGCCATACGTGCGCTTATCGATCTTTCGCTCGCCGAGTCGGCTATAGATCCCGCGTCGCTGCAAGAGATGATCGCGCTGACCGACTCGCTCGCCGACGATGCGCCGACGGCAGCGTCGCGCTCATTGCTGCTGTTGCTTGAGGCGCAGCAGCTGACGGATGCCTACAATTCCAACCGCTGGACTTACGACCAGCGCACGGTATCGCCTGAGCCACGTCCGGCTGATATTACCGAATGGAGCGGCGACCAATACCGCTCGCGCATAGACTCGCTGTGTCTTGAGGCTTTCCCGGTCGGCAATCCGCAGACATTAGCAGCATTGCGTGCCGCACAGCTCAAGCAGTACGCCGGACTGATAACCACCGGCGATGACACGTTCATCTACTATCCGCATCTCGCCGATTTCATAGCCCTGCGGGTGGTGGGGATGCTCACCAACACGCTGCCGGCAGGTGGAATACCGGTAGATATGCTGACGCCGGCAGCCGAAAACCCTGATGTGGCGCGTAAACTTGCCGGTTCGCGTCAGGAGATCTCGCGGATACTCGGCATATATGATGCGTGGCTCAACAGCAACCCGCGCGGTTCGCGTCCATGGGTGACAGCCGAGCTGTCGCGGCTCGCTTTTCTCCGCAGTAGAGTGTATTCGCAGCTGTATGAGGAGGCGAATCTCCGTTATGCCACTCTCGTAAAGGATCTCTATATGGAGTTCCGCAACACACCGTCGGCGCCTGATATTCTTGTGGTGTTCGCAACATTGTCTGATAACGAAGAACTTATGAGCCGGCATGAACTTCGTCAGGCTATAAAGACAGTAATAACATCCTATCCCGAGGCTGTAGCCGTAAATCAGCTGAAAAACATACTTGGTGAGATGGAACTGCGCAAGATAGAGTTTGATATGCCCGACGTGGTGACTCCCGGTGAGCCGTTCGACATAAGGCTCCATGCCGACAACTGCGATGCGGTAACTCTCTCGCTATACCGCGTGACAACGCCGGCGATCGATGATTCATACTACAGACTAAAGAACGGTATGCCGACGAAGCCACTGTCTACTGTAAGCGCACGGTTTACGGCTGACGGAACGCCGTTCTCAGCCGATACGACACTGACGCTGACTATTGATGAGCCGGGAACTTATATCCTTGTACCTACAGATCCGGTGCTGCAGCGACAGGGCACCCAGTCGTGCCGTGTGATCCGCGCCACGCATCTCGCCCTCGGGCTTTCGGAACTGACCAAACGTGAGGCAATCACTGTAGACCGCACATCGGGCGCTCCAGTGGAAGGTGTCACCATAAGTAACCTGATTGAGGAGAACCGGAAGCAGTCGCTGAAAAAAATCGGTCAGACAGACGCGGAGGGATTCTTCACACTGCCCAAAGATACGCGCGGGCAGCTCCTCGCCTCAAAGGGTATTGACCGCTTCGCTCCGATGATAAACGCTTACGCACGTTACCGTGGCGATGCCAAAGGGTCTGTAGTGGAGGCTGTGACCGATCTTGCGGTGTATCATCCCGGCGACTCCGTGCGGTTTATGGCTGTGGCTTACGGCTACGAGCGTGACCGTCGGCAGGCGTTGACCGGCATGAAGTTGTCAGCGACGCTGCACGACGCCAACCGGGAGGTCGTTGATTCGTTGGACGCGATGACCGATGAGTTCGGTCGTATAAGCGGTTCGTTCACCATACCTACCGGACGGCTTACGGGATATTACTCCATACGCTTCGACGGCGCAGCCAAGGGGCGTGCCGGATTCACCGTGAGCGACTACAAGCTGCCGACATTCCGCGTGGAGACGCCTGTAGCCGTACGCGATTTCCCAGAGAAGGGGGATATCACGATCCGCGGCAAAGCCGTGACCTATGCAGGTCTTCCGGTCGCGGATGCGACGGTGACCATGCAGCTCTCCTCCATGTCGCCGATGCGCGGCTGGTGGGGCTGGTGGGGGAATCCCGGCGATCCGTTCTACTCCGCCTCGGGCAAGACAGATGCCGAAGGAGGGTATGAGATAACCATCGACAGTGCCACAATAGCCGTGGCTCCATATCCGCAGGGGATATTCTCGGCTAATGTTACGGTGTCGTCGACAGCCGCCGAGAGTCATGATACATCGTGCCGCTTCATAAACGGAAAGCCGTTCACGATCATGGCTTCGCCCGCTACCGATATCAATGTGGCTGAACCGGTTGATTTCAATGTGCGTGTAGCCGGTCCCGACGGGAATGACACTACGGCGACCGTAGGGTATCAGTTGATAGCCGCCGATGGTAAAACTGTGGCTGACGGCAGCATATCTACCGGCTCTGAGAAGCTTGATCTGAAAAAAGTGCCTTCGGGCATTTATACCCTGCGTCTCAGCATGGCTGATGCAGACAGTGTAAGCATCGAGAATATAGCGCTTTACCGCCCGTCGGACAAGATGCCTCCGCGCGAGTCGCTGATATGGATGCCGGTGAAGAGATATGATACTCCCACGGAGATACTTTACGGCACTACAGCAAAAGTGACGAACCTACTTGTGACGGTTACGGATGCCGACAGCATGATCTCCCGTCGCTGGCTCACGCTCAAGCCGGGAATGCACCGCTTCAAACCGGAATTTCCCGCCGGTTGCGCCCAGCTGACCGTCACAATGCTGACCACGAGCGGCGGACGCTCGGAGACTGTAGAGGTAAAGATGCAGAATCCTGCGGCGCGGCGTGCCATAACCATCGGCGCGTCGACATTCCGCGATAAGCTGATCCCCGGCAGCGGTGAGCAGTGGACACTCACGGTGCGTAACGCCGATGGAACTCCTGCGCGTGCCGCTGTCATGGTGGATATCTACAATGCCGCTCTCGACGCCATAGCTGCGGCTAATCTCCGGTTGCGCCCCCGTACGGGCTACATGCCGTCGCTTTCGCTCATAGCGCCGCGCCTTGGCAATAGGATAACCGAATCGCGGCAGGGCGACTACAAATGGTTGCCGACCGGCTCGATCGCTACGCCTGAGTTCAACACCTACGGTATGAATTTCACCGGTGTGGGTCGCCTCTGGATTCGCAGTTACTCGCGCGCTCTTGCTGTCAGTGAGGATTCGGATGATGGTGGTGTCCTGTATGAACAGGCGGCACCTGCGCCTATGGCTGCAAATGCAAAGATGGCTATGCTCGCCACCGGAGCCGCCGATGTGACCAGTGTGGAGGAACATGCTGAGGAAGTTGAGGTGACAGAGGAGGAGAGTGGCGCCACTGCCGGTGGAGAGAAACCTGACGGAGGATTCAATTTCCGCACGGGTGATCTCACAATCGCTCTGTTTGAACCGATGCTTGTGACAGATTCGCTCGGTCAGCTCACATGCCGGTTCACGGTGCCCGACGCCAATGCCACACTGAGCATGAACGCACTTGCCTTCACTGACGATATTCTCACAGCCGCCACCGGCATGGAGGTGATCGCCGCCAAGCGGGTGATCGTCACTCCCAACCTGCCGCGTTTCCTGCGCACGGGCGATGTGGCGCGGCTTGCGGCGACGGTGTTCAACAACATCGACACTGCTGCTGAAATCAGCACCGTGATAGAGATATTCGATCCTGCGACAGGGAAAGTGACGCAAAGCCGCGAGCTTTCGCAGACTATCGCTGCCCGGGGTTCGCAGATCGCCGACATGACAGTCGATGTCCCCGCTGATGCTCCGTTCATGGGCTACCGCGTCAGATCCGCCTCAGCTGACGGAGTGTTCTCCGACGGAGAGCAGCGCCTGATACCGGTATTGCCGTCAGTAACGCCGGTAATCGAGTCGACACCTTTCTATATCGCGCCCGGTTCGAAGAATTTCACTCTCGACCTGCCGCCAACGGAGGCTGATGACCGTATAACCGTGAGCTATTGCGATAATCCCTTGTGGTATGTCGTGACAGCTCTGCCCGGGCTCCGTACGCCCGATTTCAAGATCGCGACATACGCCGCGGCAAGCCTTTTCTCAACATCGGTGGCGACGCACCTCATGGCTACGCAGCCGGAACTTGCCGAAGCCGTGCGCAAATGGAGCGCGGCAGGTAGTGCCGACAGCACACTCACATCTATGCTCAGCCGTAATTCCGACCTGAAGACAATGTTGCTCCAGGCTACACCTTGGATGATGGATGCTGCCTCAGATACGGAGCGTATGCAGCGGCTTGCGCTTCTGTTCGACCCCGCCGAGGTTGCTAAGGCACGCGATGCGTCGGTGGATATGCTGCGGTCGCTGTCGGTGCCCGACGGTGGATGGAAATGGTGTGCCGGAAGCAGCGACTGGTCGCAGTGGACCACCGAAAGCACTCTCCTCGGCATCGGTCTTCTGAACAGGCTCGGTATCGCTATTCCTGACGAGGTCAGGGATATGGCTTATGCAGCCCTTTCGCGCCTTGAGCGGCAGATGCTCACTGACTATGCCCGCAACAAGGATCTCAGCTGCATGAACTTCGCGCAGATTTGTAATCTCTGGAAAGACTTCAAGCCCACGGCAAAAGGTGCCGAGCTTGTGCGCATAGGTGTGCGTCAGGTAGGATCACGGTGGAAGAAAATGCCGCTTGATGTAAAGCCTGAGGCTGCGATGCTCCTGTTCGGCAATAACCGTAAAGGTGAGGCTGAGAAGGTGCTTGAATCGCTGCGCCAGTATGCCAGCACGTCGCCCGCACAGGGGATGTGGTGGAAGTCGGAGGTGCTCAACAACAGTTTCGCCGACATGCTCATCACCGCATCGTCAGCCGCCGAGGCGTTCCATGCTATAGAACCCTCCGCTCCGGCTACCGATATGATACGCCAGTGGCTCATAATCCAGAAGCAGACGACCGACTGGGGAACAGCCCCGATCGCCTCGCGCGTGGCGGCATCTGTTCTCGCCACCACGGATAAATGGATCTCGAAGGCGGGCGACGTAAGGATAAGCCTGGACGGCAAGGAGATTGCCGGCAGCACAGCGTCGGCTGACAACTATACAGGAGAGCTACGTGCCGATCTGTCAGGATTGACCGGTACGCCACGTCTGACCGTCAGCCGTTCGTCAGCCACCCCCGCTTGGGGCTCGGTGACACGCAGGGCGGTGCGTCCGATGTCGGAAGTCGAGGCTGCGGGTTGCGACGCAGTGAGCATCACAAAGCGGATCTACCGCAGCGAGGGCACCGGTTGGGTAGCCGCCGATACGCTTGCCGCAGGTGACCGCGTGCGCGTGGAGTTGACTATTAAGGCGACACGTACGATAGACTATGTGGCGATAACCGACGACCGCGCCGCTTGCCTTGAGCCGGTGGAGCAGACACCCGGTTATGTGTTCGCCGAAGGTATAGCTTTCTACCGCGAGAACCGCGATGCAGCCACCAACCTGTTTATCGACCGTATGCCCGCCGGCACCTACCGGATAAGCTACGACATGTGGGTCAACAATGCCGGGCGTTTCACCTCCGGTATCGCCACCCTGCAGAGCCAGTATGCGCCGGAGATGACAGCCCATTCCGGAGCTTCGCCGCTGACAGTGCGATGATTGATGTGCGCAATGTTAAAATTAAGAAATCAGGTGTCCGATTCCGTTTCTGCGTTGTTATAGAATTACAACAACGTTAAAAACCCAACTATTATGAAATTCTTAATCGGACTCGCCGTTATCCTTGCAGTCATAGGAGTCGGCTTCTTGGTAGCCACATTGTTCACCACCGGCGGTAGCCTTGTTTACCTCTCGATCGGAGCAGGTCTGGCACTCGTAGCTTTCATCATCGTACTTGTAGCTTACGTAAACAAATCAGTGAAATAAACCGGCGGGGAGATTCCCCGCACCGGCAGATCATTTAAAAGAGACACGGAGACTGCGGCAGCAGGCGCACACCAGACGCCCCGCCGCAGTCTCCGCTCTGCATTCATTTTGGGGTGAATCTTTGCAAACATCATGGAGAATATATATATTTGCACTCAAATTCATACATTCACTAATCTCATGAAAAATAAAGTAAGCAAGGAATTCGAAAAGCAATTCGGCACCACCGGAACGCTCTACACAGCACCGGGCCGTTTCAACCTCATAGGCGAACACACAGACTACAACGGTGGATTCGTATTCCCCGGCGCAATCGACAAAGGTATCTATGCCATGATCCGTCCGAACGGAACAGACAAGGTGAAAGTCGTGTCGCTCGACCTCAATGATTCCGCAGAATTCGGACTCAATGAATCAGATGCTCCGGAGCAGTCATGGGCACGCTACATCTTCGGCGTGTGCCGCGAGACCCTCAAACGCGGTGGTAAGGTGGAAGGCTTTGATGCCGTTTTCGCCGGCAACGTGCCTCTCGGCGCAGGTCTTTCGTCAAGCGCCGCTCTCGAGAGCTGCTTCGCCAACGCAATCAACGATCTCTTCAACGACAACACCATAGATAAATTCGAACTCGCCCGCATCGGTCAGAGCACCGAGCACAACTACTGCGGCGTGAACTGCGGCATCATGGACCAGTTTGCAAGCGTGTTCGGACGCAAGGATCACCTGATGCGTCTCGACTGCCGCTCGATGGAGTTCGAGTATTTCCCCTTCAAGCCTGAGGGACACAAGCTTGTACTTGTCGACTCACGCGTGAAGCATGAACTCGCCGACTCCCCCTACAACAAGCGCCGCGCATCCTGCGAGCGCGTGGCTAAGCGCCTCGGCATAGAGACCCTCCGCGACGCCGACATGGCTATGCTCGACGCCGTGAAGACCGATATCACCGCCGAGGATTACTTCCGCGCCAAGTTTGTCATCGAGGAGAAGGATCGTGTGCTTGCCGTGTGCGACGCCCTCAATCGTGGCGATTATGAGACCGTGGGTCGCTGCATGTACGAGACCCACGACGGTCTGTCGAAGGATTACGAGGTGAGCTGCGAGGAACTTGACTTCCTCAACGACGTGGCTCGCGAATGCGGAGTGACCGGCTCGCGCATCATGGGCGGCGGCTTCGGCGGTTGCACCGTGAACCTTGTCAAGGATGAACTTTATGACAACTTTATCGAGACAGTGACACGCAAGTTCAACGAACGTTACGGTCACAAGCCGGAAATCTACCCGGTGATCGTCAGCGACGGTGCACGTCGTCTCGAAGACTGAACCTGATATATAGATATAACCTGACTGAAAAGCGGTGCGCCGGCGTAGGCGCGCCGCTTTTCATTTTTTGCTGTTAATGGAGTGATAACAATGTATAATAATGCCACAAATATTTGTATTTTCATAAGCAAAACATTAAATTTGCCCACAAAATAAATATCTTGAGCATGAATAAACGACAGTCAAGACTCACCACAATAGCCGACATTCTCCTCAATAACATTGTCGGTAGCCAGGATGAACTACTCGATCTGCTGCGCAAGGAGGGATGCAATGTAACCCAGGCGACCCTCTCGCGTGACCTTAAGACGCTCCGCACCTCAAAAGTAGCCACTGAGATGGGGGGCTACCGTTATGTGGTAGGCAGCGGACTCCCCACACCGAAGGAGGTGGAGCGCGGGACGGTCGACCGTGTCAGCCGTGCCGCTATCGAGGATGTGATCATGAGCGGACAGCTTGTAGTGGTCAAGACCCGCAACGGATATGCCGGCGGTGTGGCGTATGATATCGATGAGATCGTATCGCCCTACATACTCGGCACAATAGCCGGAGCCGACACCGTGTTTGTGGCTATAGCCGCTGATGCGCCGGCTGAACGTGTCATTGAGACACTCGCCGGAATAATACCGCCCGATCTGGTGGCGCGCATGCTCTCCCGGCGTGAAGCAGAAAATCAACAAATACCGACAACTGAACCATGATACGCGTAGGAATAACCGGCGGTGAGACTCCGACCGCAGGAAATTTGATAAGGATACTCATAAACCACCCTGATGTGGAGCTTGCGTGGGTGGAATCACCCTCTGAGGAGGGTGCGCTGCTCTTCCAGCGACATAAGGGGCTTGCCGGAGAGACATACATGCAGTTCTGCGGCCGTGGCAACCTCGAGGATATCGACCTGCTGTTCCTGTGCAACAACATCGATGGCGACTCAGAGCGTTATCTTGCATCACATGTCATACCCGAGGGGGTCAAGATAATTGATCTGTCGCCCGATTTCCGCATAAATCCCTCGGAATCCACTCCCGAGAATGCCCCGGTATGGGTCTATGCGCTTCCGGAGCTGAACCGTAAGCCGCTCGTGCGCGGTGCCATGCGTGCCGCGATTCCCGGCTCTCTCGCCTCGGTCATGCTGCTCTCGCTGCTCCCTATGGCTAAGAATCTACTGCTGAACTCGGAGATTCATGTCAGCTGCGTCACTCCGCATGGCGAGGATGCCGAGGGTGAGGCTACCGTACTGCTCGAGCATGAGGAGATAGAGGAAACTGCCGCAGCGCTGCGCACGCTTCAGCAGAGCTTCAATGCCCCGATACGCCTGACTGCCACTGCCGGCGGCTGGAACCGTGGAATTTCGGCAACCATATATTTCAATACCCCCATAGCGGAGGATGAGATAAAGGATATATACGACACCTTCTATGAGGATCATGGATTCACATTCCTGTCGGAATCGTTCCCGGGTCTGGATGAGGTGCGTGGCACAAACAAGTGCATGATCCATATCGAGAAATCGGGCGATCAGCTTGTAATCTCCACCGTTGTCGACGACACCCTCAAGGGGGGCGCTGCCGGAGCGGTGCATGTTATGAATCTCCTTTACGGCTTGCAGGAGCGTGTGGGGCTTATGCTCACAGCCGCCGGAGTATAAAAGGCAAATCGTGAAGCGACATAACGATATCGAAGAGCAGCGATTGATAGAAAGATTCAAACTTGGCGACTATAAGGCATTCACCCTCATATACAACCGGTACGCCAAGTCTCTGTTCAGCTACAGCCTGCAATACACCAAAAGAGTAGAAGACGCCGAAGAAATCGTTCAGGACGTGTTTGTGAGGCTTTGGCGCCAAAGAGAGAGGGTAAGGCAAGAAGACACCTTACGCTCACTATTATTCATAATGGCAAAGAATATGCTGATCAATGCCTATCGCATAAGAGTCAATCAACCCTCTTACGAGGACTATCTCAATTATGTCGACAAACTCACGACAGAAGATACCCGGAACCGCGTTGATTATTCCGACTTCCTAAAATCATTCCACAAAGTGCTCCGCACACTGCCCCCGACCCAGCGGAAAGCCATCATGCTCTCCCGTATTCAACAGCTAAGCATTAAGGAAATCGCCGAGCACTTGTCGCTAAGCGAACAGACCATAAAGAACCAACTGTCATTAGGTTTGAAAAAACTGAGAACGGAACTCGACAAACTGATATGGGGCATAATCCTATTTTTAAATTAACTCCATATATATCCGATAGGAAACTGATTAAAACGTGTGTCTTAAAAATTAAGAGGGAGCTATTTGTTTATGGAAGACTTGGAGCGCAAATACAGGGAAAACTCACTGACCCCGGCAGAATTGCTTGAACTCAGGGAAAAAATCAACTCATCCGGCGATGGAGAACTGGAGCGGCGGATGCTCGACGTATGGATCGAGACCGATGGGAAAGATGTTGAATCCAAGCAGATTAGGCGCATAAAGAGGCGCATTGACATTGCCAACCGGAAACGCGTAAATCTATTGCTATACTACGCCGGAATAGCCGCCGGGATCCTCCTGCCTATACTGATAGCATCGACCCTATATCTATATCAAGAAAACAATAGAATCTACGACCATAGCATAACCATATCCACCGGAAAAGGCGAGCGCGTGGGGATCACCCTCCCTGACGGCAGCAAGGTAACGCTCAATTCAATGTCGGAATTATGTTACAGCGTAGCGGAATATAACAAAGATGCCCGGCATATCGACTTCTCGGGCGAAGGCTACTTTGATGTGCGGCACTCTCCGGAGGCTCCGTTCGTGATAAACAGCCGCAATCTTAAAATCGAAGTGCTGGGCACAACTTTCAACCTGCTAGCCCGAACCGAGGGCGAAACTTCTGAACTTTCGCTTGAAAAAGGGCGCGTGCTTCTCGTGTCGCTTCAAAGAGGCGACAGCGTGGTGCTGAATGCCAACCAGAAGGCGATACTTGACCAAAACACAGGAAACATAACTGTCATAACCTCAAACACAATCGATATGGCATCCGGCTGGACCCGGGGAGAGCTCATCTACAGAAACACAAAACTGAGCGAGGTGATCCGCGATATCGAGGACAACTATAACATATCCATAAAAATCAACGATGAGGAGTGTCTTGAAAACACTTTCACAGGCACGCTGTCAACACACGATCTTAACGAGGCGTTAGAGATAATCGAATTGTCATACAACCTCAAGGCTCGCATCGACCATAAAAACGTATTGCTGGTGAGGCAATGACACACCATGGCTTCATTTCACCTCAGGTATCATTTCACCTCAGGTATTGCGAACGACTATGTTTTAAAACATAATTTTTATGAGGTACTGTTGAACTGTTTTAAATGTCTTTACTTACAAATAACTTATCATTATTCAAAGTTAATTGTATGGAAAGATTTTTAAAAAGAACTCTTGCGGTTGTCTCGTTATTGATGTTCTTCTGTGCCTTTGCACCATTGCAGGCGCAAACGAACACCGTAACGATAGACGTGAACAACGCTTCTCTCAGGCAGGTATTCGATGTGATCGAGAAGCAGACGCCTTACCGCTTCGCTTATCAGGATGTGACACTTGACGGGCGGAAAGATATCACTATCAATGAGGCAAATGCCACAGTGCCATCGATCCTTGACATCGCCCTGAAAGGCAGAGACATGGAATATGTGATTGTTTCGTCCAAATCCATAGTCATAACAAAAAAAGGAGCCAAAGACGCCGGGGCAAAGGACAAGATAACCGTCAGCGGCAAAGTGACTGATATCAACGGAGAGCCTATCATCGGAGCCAGCGTTAGGGTTAAGGACAGTAATGACCAGGGTGCCATAACCGACCTCGATGGAAATTATTCACTTTCCGTATCACCGAACGATATTCTTGAAATCAGATATATAGGCTACGTCACAACAACCAAGACCGTCAACGGAAACTCCACTACACTGAACGTAAAGATGAGGGAAGACGAACATCTGCTTGACGAAGTGGTGGTGGTGGGCTATGGTTCACAGGTAAAGGTTAACCTCACAGGTTCTGTGGCATCGATATCAAGTTCGGAACTCGCCGATCGACCCATCACCTCAGTAGCCGCCGGCATACAGGGTTTGGTTCCGGGTCTCACCATCACAAATAGCCAGGGACGCCCCGGTGAAGACTCAAGCACGATGCGCATAAGAGGCACCGGAACCCTTAACAACGCCGCCCCCTACGTATTGATCGATGGCATCGAGGGCGGCTCCATGAACCAGCTCGACCCTAGCGACATAGAGTCGATTTCTGTGCTGAAGGATGCTGCATCAGCAGCAATCTACGGATCCAAGGCAGCTAACGGCGTAATTCTTATTACGACAAAAAGGGGCAAATCGGGACGCCCCGTGCTGACATACTCAGGCTCTATCGGATGGCAAAAGGCTTCCGGTCACATTGAAAGAATGAATTCTGCCGATGCAGCCACTTACTATAACAGGGCGGTCGAAGCCAGCGGCAAAAGTCCTCGCTTCACTGACGAGGATATCAAGCTGTTCAGAGACGGTACTGATCCATATGGTCACCCCGACACAGACTGGAACTCTCTTGGCTATCAAGGCAGCGGATTCAGGCACCAGCATAACGTAAACATCACCGGCGGAAGCGACAACACCCAGTACATGGCATCAATAGGTTACCTTGGGCAGGAGGGTATCATGAAGCACAGCAGCCGGGAGCAGTTCAATGTCCGCACAAATCTGGACATGAAACTGTCGGACAAATTCACAGTGCATGCAAACCTCGCCTACATCAATAACCGCTATGATGACCCGACAAACTCATACGTAGGCGGTGGCTCTGATCAGATAATACGCCAGATAAACCTTATTGCGCCATGGATCCCTTACAAAAATGAGGATGGCTCATATGGAATAATCGGCGACGGCAACCCCATCGCATGGCTCGATCTCGATCAGAAGCTGACCCGCAAGACACAGAATTTCCAAGGCATATTCTCTGTAGACTACCAAATTATCGACGGGCTTAAGTTCACCGCTCAAGGAGCTTATGTATCAAACGTCCAGATCACCACTGATTTTTTAAAGGATATACAATACAACGAAAGCAAATACCACGGGCCCAACTCTCTCAGCAAGCGCCATTACCTTTGGAACCGTCCATCTCTCGATCTGCTCCTCAACTACGACAAAAGATTCGGGAAACACAGTGTCAAAGCACTCCTCGGCTACAAGATTGAGAAATACAACTACGAGGAACTACAGGCTTCGCGCCAGGGCTTCCCTAACAACGACCTCACCGACATTGATGCCGGCACATCATCGACACAGACCAACAGCGGCTACACCCGCGAGCTCTCGCTGATGTCATACTTCGGTCGCATCAATTACGACTATGCCGGAAAGTATCTCTTTGAGGCAAATTTCCGCGCAGACGGTTCATCTCGTTTCAGCCCAAAGAACCGGTGGGGGTACTACCCGTCGCTTTCAGCCGGATGGCGCATCTCGGAAGAAGCGTTCATGGAGGACTGCCGCAGTTGGCTGCAGTCGCTCAAAGTACGCGGTTCCTGGGGTCAGCTTGGCAACCAGGACGCACTCACTGATTATTATCCCTGGCTTGTCACTTATGATATCGGTCTCAACTATCCATTCGGAGGCACTCTCGAATCAGGCATAGCGCAGTCTAAGCAGAAACTTGAGACCATCTCATGGGAAAAATCTACCACATGGGGCTTAGGATTCGACATGAGCATCCTCAATTCCCTCCAATTCAGTTTCGAATACTACAGCCGCAAGACCACAGGCATCATCATGGATGTGCCCGTGCCGGGAAGTTTCGGACTGAGCGCATACAAGGACAACGTCGGTGCAATGCGCAACAGTGGCATAGAAATAACTCTCGGCTACAATAGGACATGGGGCGACTGGATATTCCACGCAAATGGCAACATGGCGATCAACCGAAATGAAATCCTCAATCTCGGCGGTGTGGATGAAATGATCAACAGCTACATCATCAACCGTGTTGGCAATCCATACAACGCATTCTACGGCTACATTGCTGACGGACTATTCCAAAGCCAGGAAGAGGCTGACGCTTATACAGAAAAATACGGCAATCCCTTTGGCAAGGCGAAGGCATTCAAGCCCGGAGACATACGCTATAAAGATGTAGACGGCGATGGCAAACTGACCTCGAAGGACCGCGACGTAATAAGCTCTGAACAACCGAAATTCACGTTCGGTCTCAATATAGGAGCCTCTTGGAAAAATATCGATGCATCTGTGTTGATGCAGGGTGCATGCGGTGTTGCCAGATACTTCAATCAGGAAGTTATCGGTACGTTCGGCGGCGATGCTACCCACCCGTCCACAGCATGGTTCGATGCCTGGTCGCCTGAGAATCCGGGAGGCAAATTCCCGCGCATAATAGAGTCGGAATATACGGCAAGCTACCCAGACACACCTTCGTCATTCTGGATTTTCAATACCAACTACCTCCGCATCAAGAATATCCAGATTGGCTACACATTGCCCGCCAATTGGATGTCACGCCTTGGCATATCACGTGCTCGCATTTACTATTCAGGAGAAAATCTCTTCAAGTTTGACAATCTGCCGGTGAATATAGATCCGGAATCGCCATCAGGCCGCGGATCTCATTATCCACAGGTCTCGACTAACTCATTCGGTATAAACTTAACCTTCTAACAATTTGCAAACATGAGACTTTCACAATATATATTATCGCTGCTCTTCTTAGTCGGTACACTAACCTCCTGCGATGATTTTTTCGACACGGCTCCGAAGGACTCTCTATCACCCGCCACATTCTGGAAGACCGAGGACGATGCGGAAAAAGCCGTCGTGGCGTGCTACAGAAGCTGGAACAACCCAGCCACAGGCTCATCAGATGTGTTTTTCGCCGACTGCATGTCGGATATAGCTTACAGTTATACAGGCTCAAGTAGTTACAAATACGTAGGAAATGGCTCGGCCACTCGTTCAAGCACAGTGAAGTATTATGATTACAGCATAATACGCCGCTGTAATACATTCCTTGCCAATATCGACGAGGTGCCATTCTCTGACCCGAAAAGGAAAGACGACCTCATCGGTCAAGTGCGCACAATACGCGCATGGCGCTATTTCCAGATGAACTTCTGGTATGGCGGGGTTCCTTTGATCACCGACCTTCCACAGCTCGCCGAAGATGCAAAACTGCCGCGCGATACAGAAGAAGCCGTTAAGCAATTCGTGTACGACGAACTTGACAAAGCCGTGGACGAACTCAACGATGCGCCTGAAGCGCGCGGACGCATTGCCAAGGGCACAGCCCTCGCTATCAAAATGCGATCCGCCCTTTATTGGGACGATCTTGACCGCGCACTCTCAGCCGCACGCGCGATACAGGATCTCGGACAATATGAGATTGAGAAATCATTGAGCTACCAAGAGCTTTTCAGCCTCAAGGGAAGAGATTCAAGAGAAATCATATGCTCAATGCAGCATATCCCTACCACCGCTCCGTTTGAGAACACCATACGACTATTCAGCAATCAGGACGGTGGATGGGCATCGATGGTGCCAACTCAAAACATGGTGGATATGTTTGAAATGGATAATGGGCTCATGCCTGACGAAGAGGGTTCGGGCTACGACCCAAGCCATCCTTTCGCACATCGCGACCCGCGCCTGAGAGGTACAATCGTATATCCAGGATTGGATTGGACAGGCTCAAACGGCGAGACGCGCGTATACAACACCCTTGACAAGACTATTGACGGGAAAAACAATCCCGACTACATGGATGCCGCCAATAATGCAACCCATACCGGCATGATATGGGCAAAGTACACCGCGCCAATTTCCCAATATTCTGCATCGCTGTCGGACGACGAACTGTGTCCTATACTATTCCGCTATGCTGAAGTATTGCTGACAATTGCCGAAATCAACGTTGAGAAAGGTATCGACACCGAAGAGGTTTTCTCAATTCTCGATGAACTTCGTGCACGCGGAGGACACATCGCAGTTGACCGTATACGCTACGCATCCCAACAGAAGCTACGTGAACTTGTGCGCCGCGAACGCTGCATCGAATTGGCGGGCGAGGGTCTGCGCCGTGCCGACCTCGTGAGGTGGAAGGATGAGAATGGTAAAATGCTTGCCGAAACTCTGCTCAACGGCCCTCTATACAGAATGGTAGGCACGGTCGATGCCACGAATCCGGATCCTGACATGCGCGCTGTGATCGAGGCTCCGACAGAAGACAACAAAAAACTGCGCAGGCTTGAGGACCGCTCGTTCAGCCCGTTCCAACGCTATCTGCCAATACCGCAGGACCAGCTCAGCACGAATCCCAACCTAACGCAAACCGAGGGATATGATTGATAAAAGAATCAGACTTCTAATTACCGTAATAGCCTGCATAGGAATAGCCCTGGCAGGTCGCGCTGCCGACAGGATTGCCATTACACACGGACCATATCTGCAGAATGTAAAGGATACGGAAGCCACATTCGTATGGATGGCGAACACGCCATCCATAGGATGGGTGGAACTGGCTCCTGACGACGGCTCGAATTACTACAACAAGGAGCGTCGCAAGTATTTCGACACCACAAACGGGGTGAAGAACACATCTATGCTGCATGTGGTGAAAGTGTCCGGGCTGAAGCCGGGCACGAGTTACCGCTACAGGGTCTACTCCACCGAGGTGCTTGACCATAGAGGCGTGGAAGTGACCTACGGAAAGACTGCTGCATTGGACGTATACTCAAAGAATCCGCCTCGCTTCCGCACAAACGATGCAGCAAAGCCTGAAACATCGTTCGCTGTAATCAACGATATACATGGACGCACTGACGATATACCTGCCCTGATGAAAGCCGCAGACTACAAGCAAAAGGACATGGTCATATTCAACGGTGACATGCTGTCGCAGCTGAGGAATGAAGACGAACTGTTCTCAGGTTTTATGGATATATCAATAGATATGTTCGCGAAGGAAATCCCGATGTACTACGCTCGAGGCAACCACGAAACGAGAGGCATCTTCGCCACATCTTTCCATCGTTACTTCTCGCCCAAAGAGCCACATCTATACTTCATGGTCCGCCAAGGTCCGGTATGCTTTATAGTACTTGACACAGGAGAGGACAAGCCAGACAGCGACATAGAGTATTCAGGAATCACCGATTACGACAATTACCGCACCGAACAGGCTGAATGGCTGAAAGAAGCAGTGAGATCAGAAGAGTTCAAGAGTGCGCGTTTCAGAATTGTGATAGCCCACATGCCGCCTCAGCCTATAGGTGAACTATGGCACGGACCGCAGGAGGTGCTTGAGAAGTTCGTGCCGATACTCAACGATGCCGGAATCGACGCAATGATAAGCGGCCACCTGCATCGCTACATATACTGCAAGCCGGATTCGATTGTGAAATTCCCCGTAGTGATAAACTCAAAGGATACGGTTGTCGGTGGCAAGACCAAAGGGAATGAGCTGCAAATGGAAATACGCGACACCCAAGGGACGCTTATAGATAAAATAGTGCTCTCATCCAACAGATGACATAGCACGGATACATACGTGAGAAAAACGATCAGCTATTCAGGAATTTCCCGATATGCTGATCGTTTTTTTGTATGAGTTTATCGTGAGATGGGTCTTGCAAGAACACGTAGAAGTGTTTGTTTTTTAACCATCCGAAGAAAGCCGACTTTCTTTAGATCAAAAAGAGGCTGCCGAAACTTGTTAGACAGCCGCTGTTTTTTAGCGTAATAAAATAATAAAATAAGG
>OFFM01000270.1_pt1 | contig 48906 bp, 35 predicted proteins | sample 1521401 | NCBI WGS metagenome assembly OFFM01 (sample SAMEA3504118, study PRJEB24116) | mouse gut metagenome | biome: mouse gut; feature: mouse-associated habitat; material: faeces | place: Denmark | collected 2011
GCGACAGCCTGTCGCAGTATTTCATTATATTCTGATTCGCTTGAAAGCGAGATTATTGTTTCCATATGCAGAATTAGCAAATTCTTCTGATTTTCAGAATTAATCGCCATCAATCAAGGAGGTTGACCAATTCTTTCTTGATGCCCTCATTAATGTCTCGGTGACCACAGAAACAGACGCGAGTGCTATAAAAATTACTATAAAAAATATTGAAGTCACGTAGAAATCCGTTATATTGGGAGTGGTTTATGTTTCCGTCGGACTTGAACCCTGTGGAGAAGGCGGCCGGAAATAAAGATAAGGCATTGAAAAATGATGATGCCTTCGGGTGTGCGAGAAGTGCCCATTTCCGGGATTTCAAAAATCATCATTCTGAATATCATTCACTTAACCACAAACACATAATACACTTATAGTCTGTCTCATAAAAAATGAGTTTTAAGGAGGACGGACTCTTAACTAAATAATAGTTGATAAACAATGGAGGAGACTCTTTCATTCGTACTGGAAATGATAGGCACCATCGCTTGTGCCATTTCCGGTATCCGCCTTGCGGCTACAAAAAATTTCGATTGGTTCGGAGCCTACATCGTAGGGCTGGTGACTGCCATCGGTGGCGGCACACTCCGCGATTTGCTTCTCGACATCCCCGTGTTTTGGATGCACAACGGGTGGTATCTCGGCGTGACGGCGCTTTCGCTACTTGCCGTGATATTGTTCCGCAATCTTCTTGTAAGCAAAGACAGGATGCTCTTTCTTTTCGACAGCATCGGTCTCGCGATGTTCACAGTAATCGGTATCGACAAGACATTGACAATCGGGCTGCATATGTGGGTGGCTATCGTCATGGGAACAATCACCGGAGCCTTCGGCGGTGTCATCCGCGACATATTAATCAACGAGGTTCCTCTCGTTTTCCGCAAGGATATATACGCCACCGCCTGCTTGATGGGAGGCATCGTCTACTGGCTAATCTACGCCTCTACAACAGCAGCCTACGTGGCACCTATCTCTTGCGCCGTTACAATCATCCTGCTGCGCTATCTCACCCTAAGATACAACCTATCCCTCCCCATTCTCTCACAGAAGCCACGATCCAATCCTTTGCCACCGTCAAAATCGAGTAAAAACGGGGAGTAATCTTCAACTCCAAGGCATCTAAATGATAAAAACGCGGCTGCAAGGATGCGGCCGCGTTCTTATAGTAAGGAGTTTTAACCTTGGTTATCAATATATCACAGTCTCTGTGCAGGAAGCCTTTACTTTCTGGCTACCGATCGTAAATTCAAACTCACCTTTCTCCAGAATCCACTGTCCATCGTAATTCACGAAAGCCAGATCTCGCGCCGGAATACTGAAACTTACCCTCTTGGATTCACCGGGCTTAAGATTTACCTTGTCGAAACCACGTACACGCAGCACATCGGGAGTTATGGAAGCCACAAGATCGCTGCTGTAGAAAATGATACCTTCCTTGCCTTCTACCTTGCCGGTATTCTTGACATCCACGGATACGGTAACAACATCGGACGGTGCGAACTCAGTCTTGTCTACCGTTATACCGCTGTATTCAAAAGAGGTGTAACTCATGCCGAAACCGAAAGGCCACTGCACGTCAATGTCCGCACTGTAGTTGTACGCACCCTCCATAGTCTTGACAGTCTCGCACGGTTTGTGGTCGTAGAATGCTATGGCATTATGCCAGCGGGGATAAGTATAAGGTAGCTTACCACTGAAATTCCGTTTGCCAGATATGAGAAGCGCCAAGGCGTCTCCTCCATAGTTGCCGGGAAGGAGCACGTCGACCACAGCCTTCGCCAGCGGTTCTATCTCGCGAATGATGCGCGGACGGCCCTCGTTGAGCACAAGGATAATCGGTTTACCAGTCTCGGCAAGTGCCTTGACAAGCTGCTGTTGCTCGGGTTGAAGCGCGAGGTCGTTGATGTTGCCCGGAGTCTCGCAATACGAGTTCTCACCCACACAAGCCACAATCACATCCACACCCCGGGCCGCAGCCACAGCCTGTTGAATGCGAACATTCTTCACTTCCTCCCACCGGCCATAGTCCGGCACATAGTCCATGCCCTGCTCCAGCACCACGTTTGAAGCTCCATATTCGTTGCACAGAGCCTCATAGATGGTGTTGTACTGGCTGTGGAATTTCGGATCATCCGATCCCTGCCAAGTGTAGCTCCATCCACCATTCAGGCTCCGCATGGAGTTGGCATTGGGTCCGGTGACAAGAATACGCTTGCCTTGAGGCAGTGGAAGAATATTGTCCTCGTTCTTGAGAAGCACTTCACTTTCCACTGCAAGATCAAGAGCCTTCTGAGCGTGCTCTGCACTTGCGAACAACGGATAATCCGCAGGCTTAGTTGAAGGCATGTCAAAGAGACCGAGACGGAACTTCAAGCGCAGGATGCGCTCCACTGCGTCGTCTATGCGATCCTTCTTTACCTTCCCTTCCTCCACAAGCTCCTTGAGCAGTGTGCAGAACTCTGTGTCGTAAGGAGTCATCGACATGTCGATGCCGGCATTTATGGCGAGCATGATCGCCTCCTTATAATCGGCGGCGGCATGGTCACGCTTCCAGATATTGTGGATGTCAGCCCAGTCGGTAACAATCATGCCATCCCAGTTCAGACCCTCCTTGAGCCATCCGGTAAGCATCTCCTTGTTTGCATGGAACGGCAGACCCTTGTTGACTCCGGAATTGACCATCACAGAAAGAGCGCCAGCCTCGATAGCCATCTTGTAAGGTTGAAAATATTTCTCGAGCATATCCTGATCGGTCACAGACGACGGTGTGCGGTCCTTACCGCTTACCGGATTACCATAAGCCATAAAATGCTTGAGACAGGCAGCCACATTGCGTGGTCCCACATGGTTGGGATCCTCTCCCTGGTAGCCCTTCACCATTTCCACAGCCATTGCGCCATTGATGAAAGGATCTTCGCCAAACGACTCCCAGATGCGGCTCCAGGCCGGATTACGACCGAGGTCCATCACCGGGTTGTAGACCCAAGGAATATTGCAGGCACGGGTCTCATAGGCACATATGGCGGCTCCCTCGCGCACGAGCTGTCGGTTGAGCGATGCAGCCATGTTAATTTCCTGTGGGAAGATAGTGCCTCCGGTGGTGTAGGTTGTGCCATGATTCTGATCCACCCCGTAAATGTCCGGAATGCCGATATACTTCATCGACGCCTGCTGAATGCCATTGATTATCTCATACCATACATCAGGTGACTGCGCTTCACCCATCGGAGTGTTGAGAATGGAACCTACGCGGTATTTCTCAATCGCATCTTTAAGTTTCGCGCTGTCGAGCACCGGTCGTCCGTCTACCAGCGAGTCAGTCATCACCATATCAATAGTGAGTTCACACATCTGCCCTATCTTATCATCGAGCGACATGCCAGCCATCACCTTCTTGATTTTAGCCTCGATGTCGCTGTCAACAGGAATCGCCGGCTCCACTGTAGTTTTTTGATTGGCACATCCTACGGAAATCACCGTGAGCGCCATCAGTAAGAGTCTTTTCATTTAAGCTTGAATTTTATGGTTTTGCGTATATCTCCGGAAGAGGCACCGATTTTCGCAATGAAAACACCCGGCTCGGCTACCCATTCATGCCTTTCGGCATCGAAATATGAGAGATCGTCCTTATTAAGTGAAAAACGCACCGTTTTCGATTCTCCAGGCTGAAGGAAAACCTTCTGAAATCCCTTGAGTTCCTTATCCGGACGAATGACGCTGCTTTTCGGATCGGAAATGTAGAGCTGTATGGTCTCCGCACCGGCTGTCCTCCCGGTGTTGGAGACATCAAGCGATATGGAGATAGTATCGGAATCCGTCATCACGCTCTTGTCTGCCACAGGGTTACCGTAGGTAAATTCAGTAAAACTCAGGCCATGTCCGAACGGAAACAGAGGCTTAACTTTCTTAGTGTCCGCCCATCTGTAACCGACAAGGATACCCTCCTTATATTCCAGGTCTACAATCGGAGAGTCCACTCTCTTCACCCCGGGATATGCTCCCAGAGCATGAGCTCCGACATCTTTGAGACGTACCGGGAATGTCATAGGCAGTTTTCCTGAAGGATTCACATCCCCCGTGAGTACAGAAGCAATGGCATTGCCTGCCTCAGAGCCGAGAAACCAAGCCTGTACAATGGCAGGCACCTCGCCAACCCAAGGCATAGCCACGGCATTACCTGAAACGTTGACCACCACAAGATTGGGATTTGCCTTTGCGAGTGCCTCGATTAGCGCGTCCTGTCCGTACGGAAGTCCGAGTCCAGATCTGTCGGAATCCTCACAATCCTGACCCGCGGCCTTGTTGAGACCACCTACAAATATAACGTAATCGGAATTCCTCGCCAGATCCACAGCCTCAGCCATGAGTGCTTCTGGCGAACGGTCATCACGCAGATCCTGTCCTGTGGTCACACCGTTGTATTCCCCGGTCGGATCACCGACATATCCACGTGCATAGCTCACATCCGCAATTCCTTGCAGACGCCGTTTCAACCCCTCGAGCGGTGACACTTCGTGCCTAACCTTAAGCGACGAGCTGCCACCTCCCACTGTCATCATCTTCACCGCGTTCTCGCCTATCACTGCCACTTTCTTGGGAGTCGAAAGGTCGAGAGGAAGCAAGCTGCGGTCGTTTTTAAGAAGCACTATTCCCTCCTCTCCAATCTTACGTGCCGCCTCTAAATGTTCCGGTGAATTGAACGAGCCAAACGGGCGGTTGCGGTCCATGGTGGTGCGGAATGCAAGACGCAGAATTCGGTGCACCTTGTCGTCAAGTTCTTCCGTTCCCACCTCTCCCTTACGGATTTTATCAAGATACGGGTTAGCGAGATAATAGTTGTCGTATGCATTGCTGGCACCGTTGCTCAGACCATTGGTCCAGCTACCAAACTCCATGTCAAGACCGTTATGGATTGCCTGATCAGTGTCGTGTGTGCCGCCCCAGTCGGAAACCACTGCTCCGTCAAAACCCCACTCCCCTTTCAAGATATCATTGAGAAGATATTGGTTATGGCAAGCGTGCTGGTCCTTGTAAAGATTGTAGCTTCCCATAATTGTCCAGGCTTTGCCTTCCTGCACAGCTTTCTTGAAGGCAGGAAGATATATCTCGTATAGAGTGCGGTTGTCAACCACCACATTGGTCGTGTGCCGGTTCACCTCATTGTTATTGAGAGCGAAGTGCTTGAGACAGACAGCCACGCCATTGTCCTGTACCCCTTTGATGTATGGCACTACCATCTCGCCGGCAAGATATGGGTCCTCCCCCATATACTCGAAGTTGCGACCGTTGAGCGGAGTGCGGTATATGTTCACACCCGGACCAAGCAGAATGTCTTTCTTTCGGTAGCGCGCCTCCTCGCCGATGCTTTTGCCGTATAACAACGACATATCGGGGTTCCAGGTGGCGGCCAGGCAGGTAAGCGCAGGAAACGCCGTACACGAGTCATTGGTCCACTTTGCCTGCTCCCACTCATCCCACATCACTTCGGGGCGTATGCCGTGAGGACCGTCTGTGGTCCAGAACTCCGGAATTCCGAGCCTGGGCACTCCGGCGGAGGAAAATTTAGACTGGGCGTGAAGCATCGCCACCTTTTCTTCGGTGGTCATTCTGCCAAGAGCGTCCTCCACCCGTTCCTCGATAGGACGGCTATCGTCAAGATAGACCGGAATGGCGCCCATGACGGGTATTATCGCACACGCCGCAATTGCTGATAATATATATTTCTTCATTGCTGTAGTTTTTTTGGAATTCACGATTGATTCCGGCGATACAACGCTCAGCGCTGCTTGTCAGGATGCGGATTGAGTCCCATTGAGCTGATGTAGGACACCTGCGGAGTGCAGTTGTCAAACCTGCAGCTGTCAATGAATTTATCGAGAGCAACCTGTGCCTTGACACGGTCGGGGGCAGCCTCGCGGATCTCGGCAAAGGTAGCATGAGCGCCTTCCCCGAATTTGAGTATCTCCTCCCATTCCTCAGGCATGGTGATTCCAACCATACAACTGCCGTCTCGCTTCTTGTAGGGCCAGAATGTATAGCCTATATTGTTCTCCTTCATTGTCTTCACAAAATCTGCCTGCCACTCGTCAGAGTTATGCCCGATCTCGCCCATATACATCGGGAGTCCGCTCTTGTTGCGGAAGTCGATATATGAACGGATTGCTTCAGGTGTAGGTGCGCCTCCGTAACGATGACATGTGTACATTACCTGGGAACCGAAATCCACACCTTCAAGAGGTCTGAAGTTGCTGTTCCACTGTGGGGCACCAATCAGGATGATATGGTCGGGATCAACTTTCCGGATAGCCTCCACACCCTTCTTGTAGACATCCACAAGCCGGGCGTTGAGAGAATCCTGGACAGCTTCGAAATAAGTTGCCACAGGCTCGTTGAGCAGTTCATAACCCAGAATAGTCGGTTCGCACTTATAGCGGTCCGCTATTCGGGTCCATATATCGCAGAATTGCTGTTGGCTCTTTTCGCTCTCCATAAGCCACGGGTAGCCGTAAGAGTCATCGATGTTGTCACCGGTCTGTCCCCCGGGAGCATCGTGCATATCAAGAATCAGATAAAGATTGTTGGCCTTGCACCAGCTCACCACACTGTCTACCCGGGCGAATCCATCCTGCGATGAAGATAGTCCCATATAGTCCTCATCGGTGAAAAGCTTGTAGTGGAACGGGAGCCTGATTGTATTGGCACCGGTAGACGCGATGTAATCGATGTCTGCCTTGGTTATATAGTTGTCCTTGAACTTCGTCCAGAACTCCGCAGCCTTGTCAGGACCGACCAGCTTACAGATCACGTCATTGATCTGGCGGGGCGCGTTCATACGTTGGAATCCGAACATATAACCTTCTGGATTCAGCCAATTGCCGAGGTTGGTGCCCGTGATGTACAGTTTGCTGCCGTCAGGCTTGATCAGATCATGACCATCGACCTTGACAAACTGATCCTGCATCCGAGCCTCCTTCTCCTTATTTGAGCAACCGGCACCCCCGGCGGCAAGCCCAAGCAGGCCTGCCATACCGAGGGTGAGGGAAATAAGTCTTTTCATAATGCTTAAGAATTATGAAATTTATTATCAATCACGATGTTCCTGCACGATGATGTCCTTGACTGTGACCTTGGTGTCAGCGGGATTGCCGCCGAAGTCAAAGACTATACTCATCTTCGACATGTCTATACCCGGGATGTCCACCCACTTGTAAGTAACATCATCATATTCCGGCACCTCCACACGGTCGGCCATATAGAACACGTTGTCGTCGCCGTTGAGCACACACTTGAAAGTCACACCAGGAAGGGGTTTTGTGGAATAGAAAGTGACGCGGAAGTCATACCTCTTATCGGCAGAAGTCGCGATATCAGTGTGCATCTTGAACTGTGCCTGCCACTGGTCTGACGTTGCCTCCGGGAGGTCGAGAGTCCATGAATTTCCATCTTCTGTCATTTTCGGATCTGCAATCTGCGCCCAGTTCGGAGCATAGAAGAATTCAGTGGTGAACGTGCAACCTTTGAAAAGGTTGTCGGCACTGTTGACATCAACCCATGTCACGGGTTTCTCCGGCTCGTCAGGTTCGGTAGGAATCACTGTGCCGTCATCGTCGGAATGCTTCTTTATCACGATATTGGAGATCACGAATTCTGTATCAGGATAACCGGCAAAATCAAACGCAATCTTCAGTGTTCCGTCGAAGCCGGGGAGATCCGTGAAATAATAGCAGGAACCATCAGCCTTGAATTCAATCTGCTTGTCACCGTTGAGCGATACTCCGTCGTCTCCATCTTTCTGCACCTTCACCGTCACCTTTGCATCGGTAGGACAATCGATGAAGCATGAGAAGTCGTAGGTCTCGCCTGCCGAGAGCTGAATGTCGGTGCCGACATGCACCTGACCCTTCCACTGGTCATTACCCATTTCTGAAGGTGTCTTGACGGTTATCTTGTCGTTGGTCACCTCGCATACAGCAGGCTCAAGACCTCCGTTCCAGTCAGATCCGGAGAACCATGTGCTCTGGAGCGTCACATTTGCAGTCTTCCATAGGTTGAACTCGCTGTCATATTTGAAGCCCTTGAAAGTAGTGTCCTCAGCTTTAGGAGCGATTATGTATTGCCAGGATATCCCTTCGAGATCCTGCACAAGAGTGATTTCACTCTTGCTGAAATTCACGATCCTGTATTTAGGATTGGCGAAAGCAGCTTCCGAAGGCACATAAGGGAACGGTGTGTGCGGTGGAAGGGTGAGATACAGGTTGGCACCTTCGGGCACGAGGGCGAAAGTAGTCACCATTTCTGTAGCGTTCACACGGAAGTCCTGACCGTTACCAGGGTTATTCACCTCATATCCGGGCAGGGAGTGAATACCGGTATTGGCATAGAAAGTGCCGGCGCTTCCGGGGTTGAAATTGTATGATCCGGAAGTTTCGGAATCTGTGTAGGCAAAAGTCAGTATATTGTCATAGACACCTTCAGCTTCCTTGCATCCGGGCTCGCCGTTCCACCATCCCGATGGGTTGTCAGGACCCTCACCGCAAGCCATGTGACCCTGTTTTGTACCGTCAACAGCCCATTCCTTCGACGAGTTGTCAGTGAGACCACGCATATAGGGAGTAAAATCGAAGATTGTCTTGTCGACATGAATGGTTCCGGTAACCGTACCATCCGACACACCATTTGCATTGCCCACTTTCATCTCCACCGGATAGTCACCGGCTATTGTAATCAGATCACGATATGTGAGTGCAGTCGAGGGACGCTGGCTGCCGTTGACATACCATATCGGATATACGCCGGTAGCCGTAGCGCCATTCTTGTCAAGAATATTGAGCTCCACGTTGTTGAGGTCATCTACAGATACGCCTATCTGATAGTCGGAAGCCTGCGGAATGCCGTTGATCGACGGCTCGAAGATTTCTTCCTGGGTACAGGCACTCAGGGCGAGGATCGCACCTACCGCAATGCTGTTCCTTATTATTATATTTGATTTTTTCATTACGTTCTTCTTGATAAGGTTTACTTAATTGCTGAAATACTGGTCGTTCTGTTTGAGAGTTCCGTGGCAGACATCGATTTCCGACTGCGGGAAGGGGAGATATTTCTTGTTGTCGGTATAGTTGCCGGTACGGTCATCTGGAATTTCATTTCCTTTCACGAGTAGCGACTTGGCAAGATCAGTGCGGATAAGATCCCAGTAGCGTTTACCCTCGCCGAGGAATTCCCATGCACGTTCCTGAATAATGTTATCGAGCGTTGCCGGAACGGACTCGAGTCCGGCACGTTTACGCACACGGTCGAGATAATCCTGCTTATTAGGAGAGCCGAGTTCAGCGGCGTTGAGCAGCACCTCAGAAAAACGGTAAAGGCGCAGGTTATTGTTGTAGTTAAGGATTGCATCAGCGATCTGGCCAGCGTTTCCTCCGATCCTGCCTGCATATTTGCCGAGGAAGTAGCCTGTATCCTGATAACCCGGAGTATAGGTTCCCTCACCCGGTTCCCAGATGGAGACATCACGACGCTTGTCGGCGGGATCGTATGAATCGAATGTGGATTTGCGCACAGTGCAGAATCCCCAGCCTGTGTTGTCATGGATACCATCGGTGCTCTTGTAGCCACGCGGCAGGATCATGCCCGGCACCACGGTGCCTCCGCAGGTTCCACCCCAGTCCCAGTTGCGGTTGGCGAGATAATCACTATAGTTGATCTCGAATACCGACTCGCGGCACCATTCGCCACTCACTTCCCAAATGGCGGCAAAATCGTCCATCAGGTCATATTTGGTGGAGGTAATGATCTCCTCCATATATTTGAGAGCTGTAGGGTAACGCGACTGGTCTCGCTGATACATCACAACCTCGGTATACAGCATGTATACGAAGTGTTTGGTGACACGTCCGAGCTCGCTGCCCTCACATTTTTCCGGAAGGTTATCAGCGGCAATCACTTTCTCAAGATCCGCGATAATGAAACCATAAACCTCATCGGCAGTATATTGGACACCGAGGAAGTCGCCCGTGAGATTCTTGTCGTAATATACGATGTTGCCCCACCAGTGCCATAGATGGTTATAGTAGAATGCACGGAGCGCGAGAACTTCCGATTCATAGCGGGCACGGCTTTCAAGTTCCTGCTGATTGGAAGGCTGCCAGAAGTCGAACATATAGTGGATGGCATCGTTGCAACGCTTCACACCCGAATAAGCATTGGAATAGTTGGTATCGAGCACGATGGTGGCAGTAGTCTCGAAGTTGAACACAGACTTCCACTGATTCATGTCGTTCACATCGCCTCCACCGGGGAAGCATTGGTCGGCAAGCACCTCAGGATAGATATTGATACCGGTGTAGTTGTTCGCGTAATCAAACCAGTGAAGAGGATCGTAAGCCGCCACCACCGACTGGAATATATTGGCTTCGTTGGTATAGTAGTCCTCGATGGGGTCCTGAGTGTTGTTTGTTATATCCAGCCATTCCGAGCCGCAGGATGTAAGACCTGCGCCTATAGCTGCGATGGCTGCGTATGATATATATTTCGTTAATTTCATTGCTGTAATGGTTTAATAAAAATAAAGGTTACTGTCAAATCTGCACATTGAAGCCGATGGTGAAAGTGCGGGCTTCAGGATAGTTGCCGTAATCGATACCTATATTGGTACCGTCGCCCACCTCGGGAGTGAAACCACGGTATTTGGTTGCTGTGAACAGATTCTCGCCCATCACGAAGAAGCGGATATTGCTGAATCCTATCTTCTTGACGATATTGTAAGGCAAGGTGTAGGAGAGTGTCAGGTTGGCACAGCGCAGATAGGCTCCGCTCTTAACGTACAGGTCAGAGCTCTGCCAGTTGCGGGCATCACCGAGGCGGTAGATTGGAATTGTGTTGGATGTTCCTTCGCCTGTCCAGCGGTTGAGCATCCATTTCGGCATATTCTTTGCCGGAGTGTCGCCACGGAGTGAGGCATCATAGATCTGGTTGCCCCAGACGCCCTGGAAATAAGCGGTGAGCTGGAACCCTTTCCATCCTAAGCCGACATTGAAGCCGTATGTCCAGTCCGGTAAACCTTTACCGATCTTGGTGCGGTCGTCTGCATTGATGGTGCCGTCGCCGTTTGTGTCAAGGAAGATTACATCGCCGGGAGTAGCATACCATGAGGTCTGACCGGAAGTGAGACCATATTTTGCATTGTATGCGTCAGCCTCTGCCTGGTTCTGGATTATACCGCCGGTCTTGTAGCCATAGAAGAATGGGAATACCTCGCCATTCATCGAGCGGGCGATGTCGCCTGCCGTTGCATTCGATACCTCTGAACGCCATCCGTCTGCGTTACCAAGATTCACAAGCTTATTCTTGACATAGGATAGGTTACCTCCGAGATTGACCACCCATTCGCCGAATGTATGAACCCAGCGGAGATCCATCTCTACACCGGTATTGTCCATTGTGCCGACATTGCCTATAGGCTTTGATTCTCCAACATAAGTAGGAATCATCATGGTCATGAGCATACCAGTAGTGCGCTTCTTGTACCAGTCTATTGTAAACTGCAGTGAATTATCGAAGAAGCCTAAGTCAAGACCCACGTCAGTCTGTGTGGATTCCTCCCATTTAAGGTCAGGGTTTGGAAGACCTGATGCCTTGGATCCAAACGTCTGGCTGGATCCTTCAGGACCGAAGTAATAGTTGTTGTTTCCCGTGGTCAGCACAGTGTACGCGAAATCACCGATTGCCTCGTTACCGTTCTTACCCCATGAGAAACGCACTTTCGTGTTGCTCCACCATTGCGGACGGGATTCGAGGAATTTCTCGCTGGTCGGATTCCAACCTAAGGAGAAAGATGGAAAAGTTGCCCATTTATTGTTTGCACCGAATCTGGAGCTACCGTCACGTCTTACAGTGACCTGAGCCATGTAGCGACCGTCATAGTCATAGGATGCACGACCGAAATAAGAGAGGAGCTTAGGCCATGCAGAATTCGGGCCGGCGTCACCTGTACGGTTTCCGCCATCTTCCTCACCGGGACGGCCCTGAGCCACGGTCACCCAAGGTTTCGCGAAATTATAGAGCTTGTTGGCGGAGGCATTGATCCACCATCCAGTGCCCTGCTTTGCAGATTGTCCGAGCACTACGTTTACATGATGGTCACCGAAAGCCTTATCGTAAGTGATCAGGTTCTCAAGCTGCCATGTCCAGCCACGATTTGAAGATGAAGATGCTGAGGCATGGATAGCATCGGTATTGCTAAGGTTGCTGTAGTAGTTAGGTTCGGTATGGCTGTCGCTTCCCCAGAATGCGAGGTCTCCGCCAAAGCTGATACGATATTTGATAGCGTCCCAGATCTGGAGCTCTCCGACAAAGTTGGTCACAACCTTGTGGCTCCAGTTCTTGGCAGAGGGGAAAGACCATCCGTAGAAGGGGTTGGTAAGCTCCTGGTATCCTCCGCCGAAAGCCTCCGGCACAGTATATAGATTTCCGTTGGCATCATAACGGGGCACATATTTGTCATTGCCGGCGTAGTAATTGAGCTGATGATTATACTCATCCGAACCGGGAGCCAGAGTCGGGGTAAGCATCGGTGACATACCGAGTGCATTTGTGATTGCTCCTCCATAATATCCTCCTCCGCCGCCGAAGCCTTTGGAGTGGATACGTGCATAGGAGACGTTCGTGGTCAGGACAAATTTGTTGAGGTAGTTGCGTTTCTCAGACTCGTCAAACAAGGTGTATATATTGTTGGCGCGGAGAGTGAGACGGTTGTAGTTCGATTGGTCGTAGTTACCACCTATGATACCTTCCTGATCATAGTATCCGAAAGATAGGAAATAGTTTACCTTTTCGCTTGCTCCCGACACCGATATCTGGTGATTCATCACCGGAGCGTTGTCGTTGAATATAGCCTTCTGCCAATCGAATCCCTGACCATAGCTGTAAGGGTTGCCATATGGAGCGGGCTGCCCCGTGTTCAGATAAGCCTCGTTTTTAAGAAGCGCATATTCAGTAGCGTTGAGGATATCTATCGATTTCAGTTTTGACTGCCATCCATAGGAAAAATCGTAAGTAATTCTGGCACGGCCTTTCACGCCCTTCTTGGTTGTGACAAGAATTACACCGTTGGCTGCACGCGCACCATAGACAGCACCGGAGGCAGCATCCTTGAGGACCTCGATCGACTGTATATCCTGAGGGTTCAGATAGTCAATGCCACCGTCGATAGCCATTCCGTCAACAATATAGAGAGGATTTGAATTGTTGATGGTGCCGACACCGCGCACTCGTATCTGAGCCTGCGATCCGGGCTGACCATTGGCTGTGGTTGCCGTCACACCGGCAGCCACGCCCTTAAGGGCGTTGGCGACATTGACAGGAAGTGTCTGCTCAAGAGTCTCCTCTCCGACTTTGGAAATTGCTGCCGTCACGACGCTTTTCTTCTGCACGCCGTAGCCTACCACAACGAGATCGTCGAGAATCTGGGAGTCTTCAATAAGATGGATTTCGAAATTATCGCCCCCTGACTTAACTTTCACTTCCTGCGGAGTGTATCCTACATAGGAGATTAAAAGTGTGGAGCCGACAGGTGCTTTTAGGGAGAATTTTCCATCAGCATCTGTGGAGGCACCCTTGGAGGTACCTTTCACTGAGATTATCGCTCCAATCAGCGGTTCTCCGTCTGAATTGTTGACCACCGTACCGGTCACGCTGACTTCCTGTGCATATAGCCCCAGGCTCGTCAGAAGAGCGATGATAAATAAGGTTAACTTTTTCATCTGCAATAGTTTTTAGATATAGTGTTGAGTTGATCTTAGTAGTATTGGGGTTCAGAATTTATTTCACTGCTTTTGAAATATTCTTACGTAGTCCACAATCATGGAAACCGGCAACGCTGACTCATCGACACCTTTGTATCCACCCCAGTCGCCGCCCCATGCGAGGTTCAGTATAGGATAGAATGCATAGTGGAATGGCCAGGAGTCATGGTCTGCTCCCATAGCTGCTTTTGTAGCCCTGAGCTGCACCTTGCCATCGACATAGGTGACAATCTCATCCGGTGTCCACTCGCATGCATAAACGTGGAAGGAACCTTCTGCTCCCGCGCATTTCATCTCATGGGTTTTCTGAGTGCCTTGGGTGTGGTTGTAGTTGCCGGTGTGAAGAGATGAAGAGACGAAATCAGGATTTGCGCCGACCTCTTCCATGATGTCGATCTCGCCGCAATATGGCCAGGGATTCTTACTCCAGTCTACATTGCTTGGCATCATCCAGAATGCCGGCCAGGTGCCCTTCCCCTTGGGGAGATTGATGCGTGCTTCAAAATATCCGTATGTCCATCCTGTTGAGGGACGCGCATTCATGCGACCGGAGTAGACTTTCCCATCCTTGCCTTTGAAACAGTTTATATAAAGGAATCCGTCCTTGACCTCAAGAGTGCGTTTTCCATCCACTTCCTTTGAGGTGTAGGTCTGTAACTCGTTGTTGACGTGTCCCGGTGCCCAATTCTCAATTGTCCAGTCACTGCTTGGCACGGATCCTGTGTTGAATTCATCGCTCCAAACCAGTGTGTAGCCAGCAGGCGTATTCACTTTGTCGGAAAGTTGCGTTACGGTTAGCTCCGTGCGCTCTTCTCCGTATACAAGTGTGAGAGTAGCCGTGCGGGTCTCGTTGCCATCATTTGCAGCAGCCTTCACCGTCACATCGCTCTCTCCCTTACTCCCTTTGGCAGGGGTAGCGGTAAGCCAGGCTTCGGAGCTTGTCAACTCCCATTCCACATTGGAAGTCACCCGGATTGAGGCAGATGACTCCTGACCACCGAATGTAAGTGATTTTGTAGAGAAAAATGCGTTGGCTGCTATTCCTTGTCTCACAGGAACGGACTTGAATACTTGTCCTGCCGCCGAAAGATTGATATTGGCGCTCCTTTCATCAAGACCGGTATTGGCAGTAATTTTTACATTAATTATAGAGGTCCTGTTTTTCAAGCCCCCTGATGGCTGTACGGATATCCAGTCGGCGTCAGCTGCCACAGCCCAGTCCCGGTCGGCTGTCACCGATAATTCAAGTACCGTTGCTTCGTGTCCTGCCACAAGCTGTTCGGGCGACACCGTAACCTTGACTGTGGACACGTCCGGAATATCAGGTGTGTTATTGTCGCTCCCACAAGAAGAGAAAGCCGGGGTTACCAGCACTGCCGACATACAGATGCTTAGAAAGGTTGCTCTTTTCATTGCTGTTATTTCTGAGTTATTAATTCAATATCCAGGGTTGATACATAAACCCAGGTGCAAAATTAATCACTCATATCAGCAGATAAAATGTAGTAACCCGGAATGTAAGTTTATTTATTCATAAGATACTTATTATCAGATATGTAATTTTACACTTTTGTAAGTTTTTCTTTGAGGGTCAGGACTGATATTTGCCCAATGACTTTACGGCGTCAGCGAATCTATCCTTTGCAATAATAGCCTTGTTACGCATCTTAAGGCGATAGTTATAGACAGTCTGAGGGGAGCAGTGCAGGAGAGCCGCTATCTTCACGGAGTCAGAGATACCGAGGCGCACCAGCGCATAGATTCTAAGCTCGGTGTTCAATTCACCCGCATTGACAACAAGCTGCTCCTCCGGGCGGAGCAGTTTATTGAAATCGTTGACAAAGTCGGGATATATATTGAGAAACAGGCTATCGAAACTCTTGTAGAAATCTTTCAATTCCCGGTTTGAATATAAAGCGGCAATCACCTCTTCCTTCAGCTCTTTCCATTTCTCTGCTTTCACAAACTTGAGGATATCCTTGCGGTATTTCTCAAATCGCTCTATATATGACGAACACAAAGCGAAGGTGGCACCGATACACTCCTCTTTCACATAGTTCGCCTCACGCAACGTCATCGATATTTCCTCATTATGGGTGTTGGCAGCCTGCAGGTTGGCGATCAGTTTATCACGTTCCGCCTTGTTGCGCGTGATTTCATTCATATTTTTCGTAAGCTCCTGATTTGCCTCCTCAAGCTTAATCTGCGATTTCTTCAATTGCCGGCTCCTCCGCATATATAATATTATAAATATTACCATAGAGAGGAGAATCACGAACAGCACCACGAGAGCCGCCATCAGATTATGTTGCGACTTGCGGAGTTTTGTCTCATGCAGATGATGCACTTCCGAAACCGTTTTGGCCAGCGATGCCGCCCTTATCCGGTTAGGAAGACGCAGAGCCTGATTCTGGCTGTAGTTGACGTATTTGTAGGCACGCTCGATGTCGCCTTTCTCAAGCATAATCATGGCAAGTTCAGTAATCGATGCGATATCGCGGTTGGCGATGCGCACATCGGTCATGCCCGACAGGATTAGGTAGCGCATACGGTTCTCCTCATCATCGATACGGTCATAGAGTCTCGACAATATGTAGCATTTCATTGCATCCGTGCGGGAATCGAACGAACAAGTGTCGACAGAAGCCTTCACCGTTTCTATCAGCCCGTTGGGAATAGTCTTTTTATCAACCTTAGATGAGGCGGCATACCAGAGATATTCAGGATTGTCACGGGTGATCAGTGCCGAGATGGAATCTTCATAGCAATGGCTGATGCGGTCATAATCATCATTACCTATAATCTTATGGTCGGAAAGCTGGCCCATGTGCGAGTATAGATATGCAAGCTGACCGTAATACCTTATTTTATTAGAGTCTGAAAGTTCACTGGCGTTTATCTGCGACAATTCTTCCTGCGCTTCATTCAGGAATCCCATCACCGACAATGTGTAGGATTTGTTGATACGCCATTCATATTCCCACTGACTGTTGCCCAGATTACGGGCAATCTTAAGATTCGCATCTGCGTAATACCTTGCCGAATCGGCATCAAACACGAAATATTCATCGTATAGCGCACGGTTGCTCCAATATCGTTCCTCCTCGGTGCTCGCACGTTTGCGATTTTGTTTCAACTGCGCGATCTTATCGAGTTTCAGGCGCAAATAGGTATCCTCGTTGTCGATCATAGAGTCAAGGCGCGCAAGCAGCATGTCGACAGTAGGCTCCACAGCAAACCCATACTGCAGACCCAAGACTACCATCATAGTAAGGAAGGCTGTGATTCGTTTCATAGAAACTCACTTAAACTTTTAATTAGGTGCCTGAGCTCATTTTTAACATTCTGCAAAAGTCTAAATGAGTCCATGGTATGTTTGACTTAAAGTTTACAAAATTACATATTTTTTTTGAATATCATCACACCAACATTAAGAAGTTATTTAAATTTCAATATTTTTTGTTATCTACCTCAGAACATAAGCAGCTGTTGAAATTAAACCGCCAAGTAGCTGGTAATGACAATCCAGGTTTATTATGCTATATACGTAAACATTTTCACAAATTTGTGAAAATATCAAAAACTTTTAGTAACTTCGCAATGTAATATAATAAACATGGTAGTTACGTTTGAAGAAACTTATTTACGTGAGTTGTTTGAGCATGGCAAGTGTTCAGATAAGAAGCATCGCTACCAGCCTCAGATTATCAAGAGATACAAACGACGTATCGAGCAACTTAAAGCAGCCCCAAGACCTGAAACACTCTATCAGTTGCATTCATTGAATTTTGAGGCACTCAAAGGAGACAAGGCAGGGCGTTTCTCAGTCAGAGTCAATGACCAATATAGAATCGAATTTACATTGAACACCGATTATGAGAATGCAATACTGACCATTTGCAACATTGTTGAACTTTCAAATCATTATGATTGACATGATAACATTAGCAGGCGTTGAGTCGAACATGATAGCAAATAATCTTACACCATTTGAACCTACTCATCCTGGTGAGATTCTTCGTGAGGAAATTGAATGCAGAGGGATAACCCAGACTAAACTTGCGAAAGAACTTGGCGTGAAGGTCTCGCTCCTGAATGAGCTCATTAATGGCAAACGAGATTTTACCATTGAATATGCACTGATGCTTGAAGCCGCATTAGGCATAGACTCTGATTTCTGGATCAATCTTCAAACCGATTACAGCAAGGCTAAAGCCAGACAAGACTCCTCTTTCATGTCCAAACTTGCCAATATCCGACGCGTAGCAGCGGTATTATAAGGAATCACTGTTGCGGGAACATATTCTTAATAGCGCCAAGGCTGGCGAGCACAGAAGATGCTTCGAAAGGCATATAGACAGTTTTGGTCTTGTCTCCGGCGGTCATGGACTGCAATGTCTCGATATATTTGGTGGCCAACAGATACGTAGCCGGATCTGTGGCAGTAGCCCGCACCGCCTCCGCTACATTACGGATAGCCTCTGCCTCTGCTTCAGCCTGAAGGATCTTGGCTTTTGCCTCACCCTCTGCCCGGAGAATCTCCGCCTGACGCGCAGCTTCAGCACGATTGATGGCGGACTGCTTCTCACCTTCCGAGATTAGAATCGCCGATTGCTTCTCACCCTCGGCATTCAAGATCTCCGCGCGGCGGTTACGTTCTGCCTGCATCTGTTTCTCCATTGCGATGCGCACTGTTTCCGGTGGCTTGATGTCCTGAAGTTCGACACGGTTCACTTTCACTCCCCACTTGTTGGTGGCATCATCAAGTATCACCTGAAGTTTGGAATTGATAGTATCGCGAGAGGTCAGAGTCTCATCAAGCTCAAGCTCACCGATCACATTACGCAACGAAGTCTGCGTCAGCTTCTCTATGGCATTGGGCAGGTTGTCGATCTGATATACCGCCTTCTTGGGATCCACGATCTGGAAATAAAGGAGAGCATTGATCTCCGTGGTCACGTTATCACGGGTAATCACCTGCTGCGAGGGAAAATCATAAACCTGCTCCCTGAGATCAATATTCGAAGTAGTGGTCATGGTCACATGCTTGTATCCACCCTGCACCACTTCGTGGCGTGTATAGATAAGTTTGGGACGGTCGATAAACGGAAGAATCAGGTTCAACCCCGGATTCAATACGCTATGGAAACGGCCAAGCCGCTCTATCACTTTAGTCTCCGACTGCGGGACTACCTTGACAGACGCCGCGATGACTGCGACAGCGAGCGCCACAATCACAATGGAAAGAATTAATGTCAGTGCCATATTATATTAGTATTTGGATATGAAAAGCGTTTCAACGCTGAGGATCCATAGCCTCATCTCCCTTGTTAATCAAATTCGCTATGAGAACGATGCTGTCATGCCCCACGATCTCAATCTCGTCGTTGCGGTGGAGATCCTCATGATTCTGAAGCATCACCTGCCAGTTGTCGCCATCTATTCTGACCCTCGCATGCTGATGACCTGACGTGGACTGGATAACCAGCGCACGCCTTCCTTTGAGAGCATCCATATTCGAATTGAAATTCTCCCCATGACGATTGCTCCGGTTCGCATACATGCGCTGTATCAACTTGCCGAAACAGAGAAAGAACAGCAATCCTCCGACAGCGAGAGTGATTATCTGCCCCGCCAGTGACACTCCCGCCAAAGAAGCCAAAGCGGCAAGCAAAGCACCGGCAGCAATGCAGATGCTCCATATCCACATTGTCAAAATCTCCACGATAGTGAGACACGCGGCTATTATAGCCCAGATCAGAGGAAGTGCCATATCTCTCGGATTATAAAATTCTCGCCCAAATATAATGATTTTTCTCTAAAAAACCTAACATTTTTTCATACACCAAAACAATCATATATATTAAGGAGGATTTATTTTATAATTGGTTTACCAATTTAATTTAACAAACACATTCTTAAACCATGTTGTAAAACATAATTTCAAGACAGAAATAATTGTTAAATTGGTCATATTGGTCTTATTCATTGATTTTTACCCAAGTTTGCAATCGTATTAAAATATTTCTAATGTTAAATATTGTTAATTGGATAACCAAATTATTCAAATTATTGGTAAACCAATTTTAATTTTCTAACTTTGCCATCGGAAGATTTATTCCATCTTTCCACAAATAAACAATTCGAACAAAAACCATAAACATCAACAACATTCACCATGTTAACTCGAATCTTTAATTTCCGCGCATTGCTCGCCACCCTGACACTGATGGTGGCAGGCTTGACAGTTAAAGCGGATGTGAATGTCACAGGAACGGTATCCGACAAAGAGGGTCCGCTCATTGGTGTGACTATCAGAGTGCAGGACACGCCATCTGTCTATGCAGTCACGGATCTTGACGGACATTATTCCATCAATGTGCCATCACGCAAATCAAACCTCCTGTTCACTTACGTTGGATACGCAACAGTAATGGAGCCGGTAGGTAAACGCAAGGAAATAAATGTCTTCATGGAAGAAGACACCAAGCTCCTTGATGACGTGGTCGTCATCGGATACGGCACTCAGGCGAAATCCCATCTGACCGGAAGCATCTCCAAAATCGGAGGCGAGACTGTGCAGAACATGTCTCAAAGCGATGTTACCGCAGCGCTTCAAGGTGCGATGACCGGACTCACAATCAATAACAACACATCGGAAGTCGGTGTCAGTCCTTCGATAAGAGTACGCGGAACAGGTTCGATATCAGCCAACAACGAACCGCTGGTGATTGTCGACGGTTTCCCTGTCAGTGGTGGATTGTCTCAGCTTAATTCCAACGATATCAAGAGTATCGAGATTCTCAAAGATGCTGCCTCCGCTGCAATATATGGCTCAAGAGCCGCCAACGGCGTGATCCTTGTCACAACCAAGAACGGCACACCCGACAAACCCCGCTACTCTCTGAAATTCAACCAGGGTCTCAAATACGCCTATAAGAAACACGACCTCATGACCTCCACAGAGCTTTACAATCTGATGCTCAGCGAGAGCGAGATGGGCGGGGCGAAACCCGGTGCCAACATCCGCAGCGCGGCATATCTTGAGAGCATCTACGGTTCAACAGACTGGCAATCGGAAGGCCTCAATGACACAGCGAATGTTACAAGCGTCGCATTCTCCGTGAGCGGAGGAAAGAAAGATCTCAAATATCTTATCTCATCTTCATATATCAACGATCAGGGTATCATGAAGCAGAATCAGCTCGACAAATTCAACTTCCGCAGCCGCCTGGAAGCAAAACTGTCACGCACTGTTACCGTAGGCATGAATCTTTCGGGAACATACCGGAAATCATCACGCCCACGCAACAACTTCATCGATTTCTACCGTACCCCATCATTCCTTCCGGTGAGACATAGCGAATACACCACAGGATTGACAGGCTACACCGGTTTCGCACGCGGAAGCCACTTCAACAATATTGTCACACCCTCCAAACCTGCCACCGACGAATTCGGCAACGTCACATTTGAGGATGAGACCACCTCTCCCTTTACATCCGCCAACAACAACCCCGTCAGCGTAATGGCAAACACCCATCGCTGGAGCGAGGATTTCCAGGGGCTCGGAAGCGTATTCTTTGAATGGGAGATTATCAAGAATCTTAAATTCCGCACCTCCGACGGTTTCAATGTGCGCTTCACTCCGCAATATTATTACGGAAAGAAGAATGCCACAAAGGACGGTGAGGACAGCCAGGCAACTTACTTCTCCAATCTCTACATCGATATGCTCAGTGAGAACACACTCACATACAAGCTCGATGTCGACAACGGTCGTCACGAATTCGATTTCCTTCTCGGATACACAATCGAGAAAACACGCGACCAAAGAGTTGCCATGACCGGAACCGGATTTGCCACTGACGATATAGAGACTCTTAACGCAGCCACAGTGTTCTCTCTTGCCAGCAACAACAACGGCAACGGAGCAGGCACAGGAACATTCAGATACCCGGACGTGGTTCTCGAATCATATCTCGGACGTGTCAACTACTCGCTGCTCAACCGCTATCTCCTCTCCGCCTCATTGCGACTTGACCGCTCATCACTCTTCTCCAAGGGCAACCGCAACGCCTGGTTCCCATCCGTTTCACTCGGCTGGAGAATCAACGAAGAGAAATTCATGCAGCCCTACGACATGGTCAACAACCTGAAGCTACGTCTAAGTTACGGTATGACCGGAAACAACGGAATCGCATATCAGGCAGCCCTTGAAGTGCTGAACTCTGCAAACTATGTAACCGGCACCGGCAGCGGATCGCTCGTAAACGGTTCAGCCAACACATCATCAACACTCGCCAACTCGGATATCACATGGGAAAAGACACATGAGTACAACGCAGGTATCGACCTTGGCATGTGGAACGACCGTCTGGCGGTTTCTGTTGACGGATACTATTCAATTACCAAGTCACTGCTGTTCGCGCAACCTACGCAATCGTTCACCGGATTCTCCTACTATTGGAACAATATCGGCAAGGTGCGCAACATCGGTGTCGAGCTGCAAATTGATTCCCGCAATTTCCAGACAAAGGATTTTGAGTGGACCACAAGCTTCAACATCTCGCATTCTCGCAATAAACTCCTCGAACTCGGAGGCGAGAAACAGATGATCTCCACAGGTGAGCGCAACGAATGTTATCTCGCACAAGTAGGTCAGCCTCTTATCCAGTATTACGGATACCGCACAATCGGCGTATGGAACAGCGCAGAAGAGATCGAGGCAAACCCGCATTTCGCGACAGATGTTCCCGGAGGTCTCCGCATCGAGGATGTCGATGGAGACGGAAGTCTGACAGCCGCCGACCGTGTGGCTCTCGGAAATCCCTATCCGGATTTCACATGGGGTATCACAAACACCTTCAGATATAAAGACTGGGATTTCAGCTTCCTTTTCCAGGGCGTTCAGGGTGTGACTGTCTTCAATGGCGACTGTTTCTACAACGAAACTGTGAGATATAACAAGGCATACACCAAAAACCACTGGGTATCGCAACAGAATCCCGGAGACGGCAAGACTCCATATTGGAAGAACGGTTACGACATCCTCCTTACCGATTATCCCCTTGAAGACGGATCATACGTATGCCTAAGAAACGTAACCCTCGGATACTCCCTGCCGAAGAAGGCACTCCGCAAACTGCGTCTTTCAGGATTGCGCTTCTACGCGACAGGAAACAACCTCGCCTACATCTGGACCAAAGGATATCGCGGTGTGAACCCTGAATCAAGATTCACATCAGGCAACTACTCCTCAGCGATGATCTCAGGATACCAGCGCGGCGGATTCCCTCTCACCTCCACAGTTTCTGTAGGTTTTGACCTTAACTTCTAACTATACCAAAGACAATGAAGATTTACAACATAATGGCAGCATTGGCCGCAGTATTGCTTCTCTCATCCTGCGACCTTGACAAATATCCGATGTCGGAAGTGGCTGCGGAAGACTATGTGAAAGACGATGCGTCGCTCAATACCCTCGTGATCGGCTGCTACAACGGTCTCCACTCTGTGATGTATTACGAATGGGCACTTACAGAGTTGCGTTCCGACAACACCCGTATGCACCTCACCGGCTCCACATCAAGTAACTCCAAACTCGTGGAGCAACTTGACCAAGGCGTCATAAACGCAGAACACGCCTGGGTTTCCGACTACTGGAACTCAGCTTACAGCACTATCGCCCGCTGCAATAATGTGCTTGGCTACTTAGGTAAAGCATCTACCTCAGAAAACCGCAACCGATTCGAAGGGGAAGCACTTTTCCTGCGTTCGCTACAGTATTTCAACCTCGTGCGTCTCTGGGGTCCGGTATTCAAGGTTACTGAAAAGATCTCAAATGAGGAAGCCCGCAACATGCAGCGTTCTTCGACAGAAGAGATCTACGACCTGATCGAAAGCGATCTTCGTCATATAATAGATGATTCGCTTCTGCCGGCTCAACAGAATGACGCCGACCTCGGCCGCGCGGACATGACCGCTGCAAAAGCTTTGCTCGCAAAAGTCTATGCAACACGCTACAATCCCGGAGATACCAAGTACCGCGAAGCCGGAGACCTCTGCCTTGAAGTGCTGCGTTCACCCTCAGTCGGGAACCCCTCCTCTGCAACAGATCTCGTGGCATATACCGACATCTTCTCCTCCCTCAACGAGATGAACAAAGAGATAATCTTTGCCGTGCGCTACACCGGAGGCAAAGTCGGATTGGGTTCTCCATTCGGCAATCTCTTCGCACCCACCAACAACGGTGCAAACGTGATCATGGGAACTTGCAGCAACTATAACTGTCCCAGCGACAACCTTCTTGCCGCATACGATATGAGCCAGGGTGCTGACAAACGCCGCGATGTAAACCTTGCCGAGAGCTATTTCAACGCAACCACCGGACAATGGGTAACTAAAAACGCACGATATGTGCGCAAATATCTCAACCGAGACCAGGATTCCAACCCCATCACCAGCCAGTATGATGGAGACGCCGACTGGCCAGTGATACGCGTCGGAGACATCGCCCTTCTCTACGCAGAGATAGCCAACGAGACAACTGGACCGGCTGCCGAGCCGCTGAAATATCTCAACATGATCCACGAGCGCGCTGGACTTGCACCCTACAGCGCAACAGATGTCTCATCCCGCTATGATTTCCGCGAGGCTGTGCGTAACGAGCGCCGTCTTGAGCTCGCCTTCGAGAACCAGAGATGGTTTGATCTTCTCCGCTGGGGAATAGCACGCGAGACTGTCAACAACTATATCGCCGGGGAATCGTTCTACAGCGGCTACAGCTACACAGTGAATCCTCTCGCAGACTGGCAGCTGATGCTACCCGTGCCTATTGATGTGATTAATATCAATCCAAATGTAGCACAGAATTTCGGATATTGATTCCCTTGTGATTCCACTTAAATTGCAAATAGATGAAAACTCAATATATAAGTTCAATTCTCGCAGTAGCCTCCATATTCGTATATGGAGCATGCGACAAGGAATCGATGAATGAATTCATCGAGACAGCTCCTGTGGTAACCACCTTCTCCCCGGCTGAAGGATACGCAGGTTGCGAAATAACCGTAACCGGAGAAGCACTCAACAACGTAGTCAGCGCCACCATCGGTGGCGAAGCCGCTACAATCTCACAACGCGTGAGCGATAAATGTATCCGCATCACAGTGCCTGCGATGGCGCATACCGGCAAACTGACATTGACAAATGCCATCGGATCGGGAGAATCCGCTTCCGAATTCACCATGACATATCCGGCACCGGCACCCCGCCTGTCAGATCTTCCGGCAGAAATTGAGCTGGCTTCCAATCTGCTCATATATGGTGAGCGCATGAGCGTGATTACCCGAGCTCTCTTCCGCGCTGACGGTCATGATCCCCGCGAGGCTGAGATCATCAGCCGCACCGACAGGGAAATCGTGGTTAAAGTTCCATACGTTGAAGCAGACGACGCTACTTTGATGTTCGAATATTTCGATGGTTCAAAACTCACATATGACGACAGCGGAGCTGCTTCCGGAAGAGTGAAGATTGCACGATTCGCGCCCTCTGTAAGTTCCATTTCATCAGGCTCGGCTAAAATAGGAGATGTGATTGTGATGGATGGCAGCAGTCTTGACAAAGTGAACAGAGTGCTCATCAACGGAAACGAGTGTCTTATCACGATGCAGACCGCAGAGACTATCAAATTCGTAGTGCCTGAACTCGACAGCTTCGAAGACGGAGACAACATCGCCACACTTGAGATAGAATACTTCGATGGTGTGGAGAAAAAGATGCTCAACGATTCATTTACCGTAAGCGTTCCCCGCATACTTTTTTGGGAAGACCGCAAGGTTTGGGGACAGGGACGAGATGTAGAGGAACTGACATCATTCTTCTCTCCTGAAACCGGGGTGGCATATTCCAACAGTCTCTGGCGCACACTCGATGCAGTGTCATACAAATATCAGGCATCCACATGTTCGGCAAACCAGATTCCCGCCGTATCGGAGGCTGATTACAATTCAGTGCTGCCTTATTTCTTCTTCACAGGCATCAGCGCAGGAACGCTTCAGGTGAATTCCCCTGCAGCAAGCGCTTCGACTCTCAAGAATTTCTTCTGGCAAAACAAATCAGATGCAGAATCACGTGTGACCGGAGCCAACGCCAACTGCTACGGAACTCCGGTACTTGGATTCCTCTGCCTTGATCCATCCGTAGAGAGCCATGCCGCCCTCATAAACAAAATAAAGAGCGGCACACTCGACCGCCTTGACAAGGACACTTATCCAATCGACACGCAGAGTAAGAAATGTGGAGATATATCCATAAGCTCCATCGCAAACTCAGTGAAAGACTCGCAGTTTGCCCCCGGAGTATTCACAGTAGGTCAGGAAAAAAGCGCGGATCTTGACAGTTATATAATGGTTTTCCATTACAACCATAAGGGTCTTAACAGTTCAAACCGCTCCGAAAACATCCGCAGAATGGGTGTGCTCCATATAAAGCATATAGACTTCAAACTCTATAACAACACCAACGCGCCTTCATCCTCATCAGTGACATTCGACATGTACTGGATGAAACGCGACTATTAAACCGTGACTATTAAAATAAAAACATTAAGCAAATAGATTAGATTGTAATCGCCATGCAGGTTATGAAAATTATGAGGTTTAGATTGATGATGATGACTATTCTGACGAGTGCGGCTGCGACAGCGGCATCCGCCGGTACGGTCACGGTCTCACTTCCCGATGCGGGGGCGGCAATAGCCGCTGCCCGCCCGGGAGACGAGATTCTCATCTCCGATGGCGAATGGAGCGACATTTCCCTCAAATGGAAGGCTCCCGGATTTCCATTGTGTGTCCGTGCATTGAACCCAGGGAAAGTACGCATCAGCGGCAACAGCTCTCTGCGGATCAGCGGAGACTCTTTGACCATCGGAGGACTTGATTTCAGGCATGCCTCTATCGCCAAAGGTGGCATAATCGAATTCCGCAACGGCAGAGATGTGGCAAATGCATGTCGTCTCACAAACTGCGTTATCGATTCATGTAATCCGTCAAGCCGAGTGATGGCTGGTAATTATATCGTGATGCACGGCAAAGGCAACCGTGTTGACCATTGCTCGCTTACCGGCAAGCTCAATCTCGGAGTAACACTGCTTGTGAACCTTAACGATGCCCGCAGTCTCGCCAACAATCACAGGATAGATCACAATTATTTCGGGACAAGACCTGTCTACGGTTCAAACGGTGCCGAGACTATGAGAATCGGCACCTCTCAGCAGGCATACGAAACTTCCGGAACAATTGTGGAAAACAACCTTTTCGAACGATGCAACGGTGAAGTGGAGATAATATCCGTAAAATCATCCGATAATATCGTGAGAGACAACACATTCTTCGAATGCGAAGGGGTAGTGGCGCTTCGCCATGGCAAACGAAACAAAGTGACCGGGAACCACTTCTACGGCAATTCCCGCCAAAACACAGGAGGTGTGCGCGTTGTGGATGAAGGTCATGAGATAAGCGGCAACACATTCGACGGTCTTGCCGGAGGAAGATTCTTCTCTGCTCTTGCTTTGATGAACTCCGTTCCCAATTCTCTCCCGAACAGATATGTGAGAGTCAGCAATACGGATATACATCATAACACATTCAACAATTGCACAAATATTGAATTCGGCACGGGCCGCGACATGGAAAGGACAGAAGCGCCTGCTGACTGCCGTTTCCATGACAATGCGATTACTCCTGCAAAAGGTTGCAAACCGTACATTTTCATAGACCCTGCGGCAGAGGTGAAGATTTCCGGAATCAGGAAAGCTAAATCATCGTCTGTTCCTGACATCACATCTATACGCAACGGTTATGGAGCGACAAGAGAAAATATTACAGCAGGAATTGCAGCAGCTCTTGTTCCCGACACCATTCGCCTTGCATCTGGAGTGCTGTTCCGCGATGAGACATTAAGCATCACGCGCCCGACTGTGATTCTCGGAAGCGACTCATCGAAAGGAACTACCTTACGTTGGAAAGGCAGCAAATCCGGCAATTTCATCACTATCTGCAATGGGGCGAAACTCGAGGTTCATAATATAACATTCGATTTCGCATTGCAACAGGGGTACACGACAGTTCGCAACGCCATTGCAACGGAAACAGGTATGCTTACCCCCTACTCCCTTACAGTTGACGGATGCCGTTTCATCAACAGCCCGGAGAGCGGTTGCTGCGCGATAAGAGGGACAAAAGGCACTTTCGCCGATGTCTTCACTGTAAAAAACTCCATGTTCGCGGATCTTTCGGGCAACGGTATCTCTCTCGCTGATGAAACTGACGACAAGGGTGTATACAGTGCTGACCATATAACAATCTCCTCATGCAGCTTCAGCCATATGCTCGGTATACCGGTGAATATCTACCGTGGCGGTAGCGATGAGTCCACAGCAGGACCATACGTATCAGTGCTCGAATGCAAGTTTGATGACTGCTGCAACCGTGAGCGCGGAAGCGCGCTGAGGTTGATCGGGCCGCAGAAACTCCTTGTGAAAGACTGCCTGTTCGACAACAGCGGACGCGGAGGAGCCACCATAAGACTTGATGAGACATCCTGGGAAGATGTGAAAGTAAAAAACTGCGAATGGATCAATTCCGGAAGGGTGATCTCCAACCGCAATGTAATCGAACAATAATACGAACACCATGAATATACTCATGAATATCCGATTAAAGAAATATCTGGCATGCGCATGCGCTGTCATAGCCATTTCGGCATCAGGAGCAAAGAGCCAGCACCCCTGTCTCCTTTTCAACACCGAGGAACTGTCCGAAATGAAAGCCGGCATGAAGGAGGCTCCCCTCTTCGACAAAAGTATCAGCAAGATAATTGAATCTGCTGAGAACGCTCTTACCTCGGAGATTTCGGTGCCTGTGCCATGCGATGGCGGCGGCGGTCCTGTGCACGAGCAGCATAAAGCCAATTATTATGAGCTGATGAATCAGGGCGTAGCCTACCGTTTTACCGATGACAAACGATATGCAGAGAGAGCAGCCCGTATGTTTGAGGAATATGCAAAGCTCTACCCCACACTCGGCTATCACCAGCTTGGACTGAGTCCCGTGCCCGGCAGACTTTTCTGGCAGACTCTCAACGAAAGCGTATGGCTTGTGCATGCTTCCGTGGCATATGATTGCATACGCGATTACCTCTCCGCATCCCGACGCGCTAACATCGAGAAGAATCTGCTCTTCCCTATGGCGGAATTCATAATGACCGGCACAGACGACAACCGAGCTAATCTAAAGACATTCAATAAAATGCATAATCACGGCACCTGGGCCACAGCTGCCGTCGGCATGGCTGGTATGGCAACAGACCGCAAGGATCTGGTTGACAAGGCTCTTTACGGCACAGACCTTAGCGGAAAAAACGGAGGATTCCTGCAGCAAATGGACTGGCTGTTCTCCCCCGACGGATATTTCACAGAGGGCGCATACTATCAGCGCTATGCACTCTGGCCATTTGTGATTTTCGCACAGTGCATCAACCATACACGTCCGGAACTGAAAGTGTTCGAGCGCCGCGACCATATCCTCTCCAAGGCATTCGACGCTCTCTTCCAGCTAAGCTACGAAGGTGAATTCATGCATATCAACGACGCAATGGAGAAAGGATTGTGCGCCCAGGAGATTGTCTACGCCGCCAATATCCTGTATGGTGTGGAGCCAGACAATACCACGCTCCCCTATATCGCCCGTCTATATCATGACGATTGCATACCTTGCGCCGGCGGTTATCGTCTGGCACGTGCTATAGCTGAGAAACCTGCGGAATCCACTCCATTCCGATCCACCCTTCTGCGCGATGGCCGCGATGGGAAGGATGGCGGGTTCGGTATAATCCGCGACACCGCCGCCGGACGTAACACCGCTTTGACAATGAAAGCTACAAGTCACGGTCTGAGCCATGGCCATTACGACAAACTCACCATGGCATTATATGACAATGGCAAAGAGATATTCCTTGATTACGGTGCCTCCCGCTTCATCAATCTCGAAGCCAAGAACAGCGGACACTACACCAAGGAAAATGATACTTTCTGCAAGCAGTCGATTGCCCACAACACACTTGTAGCCGACGGAACATCACATTTTGGAGGCATCTACAAAGTGTCGAGCAAACATCACTCCGATTTTACAGATTTCAAGTCAGACCCCTCGGGAAAATTCCAGGCAATGACAGCAGAAGAGAAGAACGCCTATGCCGACAAAGGGATAGCAATGGAGCGCACTTTGATGCATGCGTCTCTTCCCGGCATGTCATATCCCGTTATTCTTGACCTTATGAGGGTAAAAGCAACAGGCGAACATCAATATGACATGCCGTTCTGGTATCGTGGTCACATGGTATCAACCAATACCCGTCAGACCCGCTCCCTGACAGAGATGCGCCCGCTTGGCGACAGCCACGGTTACCAGCATATCTGGGTTGACGCAGACTGCCAGCCGGAAGATGGGACATCGATGCAGTTCACATTCTTCAACGGCAACCGCATGTACAGTGTTACAAGCAATGCCACCGCGCCTATGACTGGGAAACTGATGCATCTCGGTGCCAACGACCCGAATTTCAACCTCCGCGAAGAGAAAGGATGGCTCGTGAGAGTGCCCAAGGCAGCTGACTGCACCATAGCCTCGCTCATAGAGCCTCACGGAGAATATGACGTTATTCGGGAAACAGCTTCCGGAACAAAGTCTTCGGTCAGCGATGTCCGCATTGTCTCCGACACCCCTGACCATACGGCAGTAAAGATTGAATATGGACCTAAAAAACAGGCTGCCATTCTCTTCGTGGCGCGCGATTCAGACCCTGACAAAAGTCATACAGTTGCAATCGACGGCAAAACCCACACATGGACAGGACATTATCACATAACAGCAAATAATTAACAATTAAAACTATACGACATGAAAACCAGAAGCGCCGTTTGGCAGATAGAGAAAGAGATGGAATGGGAAACAGTTGGCGAAGGTGTGCGCCGCCAGATAATGGCTTACGACGGACAGCTGATGCTCGTGAAAGTGCATTTTGACAAAGGGGCGATAGGCACGATGCATGAGCACTACCACAGCCAGGCAACATATGTTGTAAGCGGAAAATTCGAGCTCACCATCGGTGATGAGAAACGCATCATCGAAGCCGGCGACGGATATTATGTAGCTCCCGATGTGCTCCACGGATGCGTATGCCTCGAACCGGGAATCCTTATCGATACTTTCTCACCAATGCGCCAAGACTTCTTGAAATGAAAATCAAAGGAATGAGATGGGTGATCATCAGCCTCATTATGATGATCACCATTATAAACTACCTCGACCGCGGCACCCTCAATTACATGTGGGTGGCTAATGTCGACTACGAATTGCAGCCGACCGCCGGGAGTGCGAATGGCGACAACAGCGCAGTTCTCCTCCCCGACGGGAGCTACAGACTCATCAACAGCCGCGGAGAGGAATCCGAAGTTTCCGCAGCAAGAGTCAAGATTAAAGAGAAAGATGGCCACACCTATGCGAGTGTGCAGGAGGGAATGGCCGTTGACCTCGGTCTGGTGAATCCGGAAGATCCCGATGCCACCCAGAAAGCCAAGGATCTGCTCGGCACAATCACCATATTCTTCATGATAGCCTACGGCATAAGCCAGATGGTGTCCGGCAAGATATATGACAAGATAGGTTGCCGCCGAGGCTTCTTCTGGAGCGCACTGGTATGGGGTGTGGCAGACGCACTCACCTCTCTTTCCAAGGGACTCGCTTCCCTGACCATTTTCCGTGTGATGCTTGGTCTGGGAGAGGCTGGTCCGTGGCCCGGAACCACCAAGAGCAACGCCATCTGGTTTCCCCAGAAAGAACGTGCCCTTGCCCAGGGTCTCTTCGGAGCCGCCGCGTCTGTGGGCAGTGTGCTGGCACCGATCGTGATCCTTATGCTTTTCCTTGCATTCGGATGGAAATGGACATTTGTCATCGTCGGTGGTCTCGGTGTAGTATGGGTCGTGCTCTGGCTTTTCATCAACAAAGCGGATCCGGAGGATCATCCTTGGGTGACTGAAGAGGAGAAAAACCATATTCTTGAGGGACGATGCAATCCGGTTGCGTGTCCCGCACCTGATGAGAAGGGGAAATCATGGGGCGAACTTCTCCGTCAGCGCAAAAACTGGTCGGTGATCCTGGGACGCTTCTTCCTTGATCCCATCTGGTGGATGTTCGTGACATTCCTCCCCCTCTACCTTACCGATGTATTCAACCTCAACATCAAGGAGGTGGCGTTCTCGGCATGGGTGCCATACGCAGGCGCGGCAGTAGGATCGATTGCAGGCGGCTGGTTCTCCGGCTGGTTGATTTCGAAAGGACGGTCTGTCAACTTCGCCAGAAAATGCGCCATGCTGGTGGGTGGCGGCATAATCCTCCCCGCCATAATCGGAAGCGTGATGGCTCAGACAGTGATGATGGCTGTAATCTGCATGGCATTCGTGCTGGCTGGATTCCAGTTCTTCATAACCAACCTCCAGACAATCCCCAGCGACCTCCACAGTGGCAAATCAGTCGGTTCACTGGCAGGTCTCGGCGGAGCGGCGGCTGTGCTTGGAACAATCCTCGCAATCTTCTTCTCCGACATGATCTCGAGCTGGACACTCCTATTCGGACTCCTCGCAGCCTTGGTTCCTCTCTCCTGGCTGTCGATCTTCCTTACAGTAGGCAAAATCGAGAAAATCAAAAATTAATATAGATTAGATAAACCTTTTTTAAACCAAACAAAATGAAACTTACTGATAAAGTAGCTATCGTTACCGGCGGCTCACGCGATATAGGCCGCGCCGTATGTATCAAACTCGCACAGGAAGGTGCAAAAGTAGTTGTAAACTATTTCCATAACAAGGCTGAGGCTGACGAGACACTTCGTCTCATCGAGGAGGCAGGCGGCACAGCTATCGCAGTGCAGGGCGACATGACCAAAGGTGATGATGTCAAGAAACTCTTTGACGAGTGCTCCAAAGCATTCGGTGACAACCTCGATATCCTCGTGAATGTAGCGGGCGGCATCATCGGCAGAAAGAAAATCACCGAGCAGGATGAGGAATGGTATGACACCCTCATGAATGTCAACATGAAATCCGTATGGTATTGCACACGTGCGGCAGTGCCCCACATGAAAGCCGGTGCTTCCATCGTGAACTTCTCATCGCTCGCAGCGCGCGATGGCGGCGGCGCAGGCGCATCACTCTACGCAACTTCAAAGGCTGCTGTTTCCTGCTTCACCCGCTCAATGGCAAAGGAACTTGGTCCTGACGGCATCCGCGTAAACGCGATCTGCCCCGGAACAATCGCAACTTCCTTCCATGACAGATTCAACACTCCCGAAAACCGCGAACGCGCCAAAGCCGGATATCCTCTCCGTCGTGAGGGAACAGCCGAGGAATGCGCTGATCTCGTGGCATATCTTGCATCAGACGAATCGTCATACCTCACCGGAACAAACATCGACATCAACGGTGGTTGCTTCTTCTCTTAAGAATCCTTATGACCATGAAACTTAGAACGATACTGAACGCCGTGGTGGGATGCAGCCTTATAGCTGCATCTGCCACCGCCGGCGCCCAGACACAGAGGGTGCCCTCAAACCGTTATGGCATGAAGATGCAGCAGAATGCCGACGGCTCTTATTCTCTGCTTCAGCAAAGCAAATATGACAGACTACTTCCGGTGGACGTAAGCAAACTCCCCGGAGTGCACGATCTCTATACCTATACTCCCGACCGACTTAAGTCAAGAGACTACAAAGGAGTGCGTTCGGAAGATATCATCTTCAAAAAAACTCCCGATTATGAGTTGAAAATCACTGTGGATTTTTCCGATGACACAGCCAACCCCTCGCCTTTCATGATTTATATTCACGGAGGAGGATGGGCACGCGGTGACAACAGCTCATCAAAGACCCTCTCACAATATATGGCAAAACAGCACGGTGTAACGGGTGTACGCGTGGAATATGCCATGGCGGGACAACCCGGTGTGACAGTCGAGACGTCCGTGCAGGATGTGCTTGATGCTTTGAAATACGTGCGTGATCATGCCAAAGAACTGAATATAGATCCCGACAGATTCGGATTCCTCGGAACATCTGCCGGCAGCCATCTCGCCGCAGTAGCCGCGATGAAGACTCCGGGGACAAAAGCTCTTGTAGGATACTCCGGCATCTACGACCTGACACGCGCAGTCATTGTGCAGCGCACCCGCGACAATGACCGCATCGCTTATTTCAAAGACCGCGATGACAAGGTGCTTCGCCAGAATTCAGGTCAATTCCTGATTCCCAAGAAAAATATTCCTCCGACAATGCTTGTGTGCGGCACATGCGATGTCACCGTAGAATATGACCAGAGCACAGAGTTCGCAAAGGCTCTCCGCAGCAAAGGCGGTGAGGTCAAGCTCGATGTCTATGAGAACTACGACCATAATCTTTCCAGCAAGACATCCGACAAGATGGAGGAGATTTTCTTCAACACAGTCGATTTCCTGAAAGATAAGCTTTCCGCAACTTACCGCCCCGCCGCTCCGGCAGCAAAGTCTGCGGCTGGCAAATCAAAACCGGCTTCAAAGGCAACAGCCAAAGCAGATACCAAATCTTCGATCATGACAACCTCCACCGCATCGGCGGTGGGGGAACTCATGGCGGCAGGGATAAACACCGAGGCTCCGGATTCGTCACGCAGCCACGCCGGTAAGCATGTAGCACACATTGTCAAGACCTTCGATGACGAACTGATGAAGGATGTCTATTCTTTCCTTATCCATGCGACAATCGATGATGACCGAGGCAAAAAGAATATCACCGACCGCCAGCGCAACGAAGTGAAGACCGATGCCAAGAGCCCCGCCAATATGTGGGCCAAGGAGGGCGAGACTATGACTTTCCGCTGGAAGATGCGTCTGCCCGAAGGGATGAAGACAACGGAGCGTTTCACTCATATCCACCAGCTCAAGGGCATAGATAACAAACAGGGAACCGCAGAGGTAGGGAACCCGCTCCTCTCGCTCACATGCTATTCCACAAAGAAAGGGGGACAGGAGCTGAGAGTGCGCTATTACGACCGCACCGACGGTGACAACGCCCGCACTGTGGCGAAAGCCGACCTCTCCGCGCTGCTCGGCAAATGGGTGGAGATAGAAGAGACAGCCAAGTTCGATGCAAATGGCTCTTACTCCTTGAAGATAAAAGATGTGAAGAGCGGTAAGACAATACTTGAATTCTCCGATGACAATCTTGACATGTGGCGGACAGGGGCAAGAGGTCTACGCCCGAAATGGGGTATCTACCGCTATTTAGGCAAGAACCGCGAACTTGAAAACCAGCTTCGCGATGAAGAGCTCCGATTCGCGGATTTCGAAGTTATCAAACATTGAGAAAACATATGCTGAAAGCATCCATATTATCCCTCGCACTTGTCATTCCTGGATTTGCGGCTTCTTCCGCTGAAGAAAGGTATTCTCTGACAGCTGATGGTAAAACCGATACATATCTCCTGATCTCAAAATCGGGATTTTATGCCGAGACTTCCGGAAACCAGACTCCTGATGATTTCATGGGGCACCCTGAATATCACCACATCTCGCAGATTTTTGACAATACGTTAGGTAAATATGCATTCGCTTTCGACATCCACATAGATCACAAAGAGGGTAACAACCTGATTACCGACGGCAACAAAGGCACGCTTACCGACCGCCAGCGCAACGAGATCAAATGTATGTCATCACGTCCCGCCACTGTGGCGGAAGACGGGGAGACAATCACTTACCGCTGGAAATTCATGCTTCCCCTGGGGATGCAGACAACATCTGCCTTCTGCCATATTCACCAGATCAAGGGGATGGGAGACTCAGAAGCTGTGGCGCATCCGGTGTTCACACTCACCTGCCGCACAGCCGGCAACCGTCAGGTGCTTCAACTTATCAATGTGCCATATGAGGGTTCTGCCAATGTGACATTATCGCAAATCGACCTCCAGCCACTTTTAGGACGATGGATCGAAGCCAAGGAGACTCTCACTGTTGGACACAAAGGCAAGTATACACTCACACTTACAGATGTCGAGACCGGACTGACAATGATGAAGGCAACCGAAAACGATATAGAGATATGGCGTGATACCGATGACCGATCCACAATGCGTGGCAAGTGGGGAATATACAGATCATTAGGAGACAAGCTATCTTTGAAAGGGCAACTCAGGTCAGAGCGGATTTTATTCGCAGACTTCGAGATAACAAAAGGGGATAATGGTTCATTGGTTCCTGTGATTCACGCCACAGAGCCGGACAACGGGGCAACCTACGATATATCGGGAAAGATTACAGATGGATATAATGCGGGTATAATGATCCGCAAAGGGAAAAAGATATTGAAACAACATTAAACAATAGAAAATTATGAGAAAATTTACTACACTTATGGCAGCTTTCGCCGCCACAATCGCGGTCAACGCCGCAACCGTAACATGGGAAGGCAGCAACGTAACAGAAGTAACAAATAATGAAAATATCGATGGCGTAACATTCAAAGTAAATGACAATATTTCATTTACCGTAGACAAGGGAACAGCATCGGATGATTGTATATTCCGTAAAAACTCCACTTATCCGGGATTAATTGTTTTGAGAGCCCATAGCACACTCACACTAAAAGCAGAGAACGCCTCGATAACAAGCGTCAAATTTGGCATTAACACCACAATTGGCACAAGCACTTCTCCAAATTGGATAATGACAGCTGATGGAAATCAGTATAATGCAACCAATGACACATGGACAGGCGACAGTTCCGAAATAGTTTTTACAGTAGGAAAGGTGACTCAAATTCTCAGTATGGAGATTGCATATTCTGTTGACGAAGGCGGCGAGACTCCGGATCCCACACCCGATGAATTCAAGACTGCCGAGTTGTTCTTCAACGAAAGCCAGGTTGCATCCGGTACTGACGCTCAGAATGTAAAACTTTCTAATAATGGTGTCGAAATAGATTTCACATCAAATTCCGACAATGCCCAGGTTGACAAATCCAATGGCTTCTTTGGCACTTCCGAGTCTTACGAGACCTTACAATATCGGTATCGTGCAGGTGGGAAATCATCAAATGGTATAAACTCTACAAACAAGGGCGTGATCACACTCCCTTGCGATGGCACTTTATACATATATGCTTTCAATAATCAAAGTGATGACCGAGATCTTCAGATTATTCAGAATGATATTACAGTTTTCAGCCATACCTACTCTGCCTCCGAGGCTGTAAACGCAGATAACAATGCCTCGCGCAAGGTATACCCCGTGTATTCCGCAGAGCTAAAGAAAGGCACTGCATATTTCCTTTGGCCAACAAACCAGCTGATGCTTTTCGGCTTCAAGTTTGAGCCGGAAAAATCAATCAGCACGGTGGTGGAGGAAATAGAAATTACCGACATCAAGGATATGCCTGCCTACGACCTGATGGGACGTCGCGTATCTGACAACTATAAGGGTATTGTAATCCAGGGTGGTAAGAAATTTATACGTAAATAAGCATATCAACAGCCCTTCTCATAAATGAGTAGTGTTTTATTGCAATAAAACATACCATTGGTAAGTTTTAGATAATGACACGTATATAATAAAAGGTGGCAGTCTGACAACAGACTGCTGCCCAATGATTCCACCAAATAGAATACTATAAACTACGATTATGGCAAAAATAGTGACACTTGGCGAGATTATGCTTCGTCTCTCGCCGGAAGGTAACAAGAGATTCGTTCAGGTTGACAGTTTTGACGCTATATGGGGCGGTGGTGAGGCCAATGTGGCTGTAAGCTGCGCCAACTATGGTCTGGAGGCATGCTTCGTCAGCAAGCTCCCCAAGCACGAGATCGGTCAGGCTGCAGTAAATGCCCTTCGCCGATATGGCGTTGACACAAGCTTCATCGCCCGCGGAGGAGACCGTGTAGGTATTTATTATTGCGAGACAGGCGCCTCTATGCGTCCATCCAAGGTTATTTACGACCGTGCCCATTCATCTATCGCTGAGGCAGATCCTGCTGATTTCGATTTCGATGAGATCATGAAAGGCGCATCTTGGTTCCACTGGAGCGGAATCACTCCCGCCATTTCCGACAAAGCTGCTGAGCTTACAAAACTCGCATGCGAGGCTGCTAAAAGACATGGCGTAACAGTATCCGTCGACCTCAATTTCCGCAAAAAACTTTGGACCAAAGAGAAAGCCCAGAGCATCATGCGTCCGTTGATGCAATATGTAGACGTATGCATCGGTAACGAAGAGGATGCAGAGCTTTGTCTCGGATTCAAGCCGGATGCTGACGTTGAGGCTGGTGAGACTGGTGCTGAGGGATATAAAGGTATCTTCCGCGCAATGGCAAAGGAATTCGGTTTCCGCTACGTGGCTTCTACTCTGCGTGAATCATTCTCTGCCACTCACAACGGCTGGAAAGCCATGATATTCGACGGCAAGGAATTTTATGAGTCAAAACGCTACGACATCAATCCGATCGTAGACCGTGTAGGCGGTGGCGATTCTTTCTCCGGAGGTCTCATCTACGGACTTCTTACAAAACCGACCCAGGGCGAGGCTCTTGAGTTTGCTGTTGCTGCTTCTGCACTCAAGCAGACAATCAACGGGGATTTCAACCTCGTATCCGTAGAAGAGGTAGAGGCCCTCGCCGGTGGTTCTGCAAACGGACGTGTTCAACGATAATCACATGGATCAGTTTAAGGAAGTATCACAAAATTACACTCTTCCCGAAGCCATACGTGAAGCGCAGAGATGCCTCGGATGCAAGGTGCCGGGATGCAAGAAGGGTTGTCCGATAGCCAATGACATCCCGGATTGGATCTCACAGCTTGCTAAGGGCAACTTCGGCAATGCCATAGAGATAATCCGCAGCCGGAGCAATCTTCCGGCAGTCTGCGGGCGCGTCTGCGCTCATGAGCGTCAATGCGAGGGGAACTGCGCCTTGGCAAAAACAGGGAAGCATATAAATATTGGTAAACTCGAACGCTTCGTAGCCGATTTCGACAGCGAGGCAGGTCTCGACCACGATAAGATTCCGGAGAAAACAAAAGGTAAAGTTGCCATAATAGGCAGCGGTCCCGCCGGACTCACCATTGCCGGAGATCTTGCCCGCAAGGGATTCAAGGTAGAGATCTTCGAGATGGAGAAGGAGGCGGGCGGAGTGCTGCTTTACGGAATACCGGAATATCGTCTTCCGAAGGAGGTTGTGCGCCGTGAGATACGCCGTATCGAGGCACTTGGTGTCAATTTCAATCTCGGAGTCACAATCGGTGTTGACCTCACCGTAGATGACCTCTTCGACCGAGGTTTCGATGCAATCTTCATCGGCACCGGTGCAGGACTCCCCCGCAAACTGCCGATTGAGGGAACAGAGCATCCGGGATTCCTTCAGGCTCTGCCATTCCTGAGACGCGTTCAGCTTTACAACTCCGGACACATCGACCGTTCTGAGGTAACTGTCGGCAATGGCGATAGGGTGTTTGTAATCGGTGGTGGAAACACAGCCATGGACTGCGCCCGAACCGCCGTGAGAATGGGCAGCAAGGAAGTGACAGTGGTTTACCGTCGCACCATCAACGAGATGCGCGCACTCCGTTCCGAATATGAGGAAGCTCTTGAAGAGGGTATCAAATTCATGTGGAATTCCAATGTCGTGAAGATCAACGGCGGCGAGGGAAACGACCTCTCATCTCTGATCATCGAGACAGAGGGTGTGGAGAAAGAGTATCCTGCCGAGCATCTTATCGGTGCTGTGGGTAGTGCTCCGGCCGCCCGCATTGTATCAACAACAAAAGGAATTGACGTTGATGGCAAAGGGTATGTGCTTATCCGCGAGAATCCTTACGGCATGACAACCCGCGTAGGAGTGTTTGCCGGAGGTGATGTAACCGCACAGCCTGCCACAGTGGTTCACGCGATGCGTGATGCCAAGAAAGTGGCTGAGGCTATCGAACAATATGTGACAGCTGTAAAACTGATGCAGTCAATTTCCAATTAACCGGTTGATTCCACCGGAATTGGCAACCATAAGAGGGTGGTCATCGGAATGGTCCGTTATAACAAGCGTGCCTTCGCCGAAGACCACCCCCATTTTTTTCACGCTTTCAAGCTTTACTGTGCCCTTGTTCTCCTCATAACCCTGGCGCGTTGCTGTGTATTCGGGAATATTCATTTTAGCAGCAAAGGCTCTGACATAAATCTCCGGAGCCGCTGTGGCAAGTATCTTTCTTTCCGCTCCAGCAACCATCTCCATCACTTCCGGATTTACATACCCGGTAAGGGATTCGGCAAATTCATCTATATCAGCATCCGACAATTGGCTTTGCGCTATTGCCACAATCCTTTCCTTTGCCTGATGATGGCTTATCTGACGGAGTTTGCGCTGAAACACAATTCCGATGATCTCCGGTCTCCTGGATGGGATACGGCGAAACAGGAATTTTACAAACTCGGTAAAAGAGTTGCATCTTACCAACGTACCGTCAAGATCTATTACAGCAGTCTTTATTCTCATAGCTGGCTTCTGGAATTAGCGGCGGTCTTCCGACCATGGGAAGCGCATAAGCGTCCGGTCATGATAAAGATAATAATCAGGCATTACTATCGGTGATTTCCGTGTGACGGTAAGTGCTGCTGTCCTGATAACGTTGTTAGCAGAAATATCCCTAAGAGCATATGTGACATTACGCAAAGTCGCACCGCTGTCAACGGCATCATCCACTACCAGGACATTAAGTCCGCCCTCTTTGAGCACAGTAATGAGGGAGGAATCAACAACCGGTTTTTTGATTTCCGGATTCCGGAATCTATCGTGCAATTCCAAAGATAGAGATTCCACACATCTGAGAAATGAATTCATCCATGCCGGAAGTCTCTTTAGAACTGAGGATACTACACCTTTTTTAGCCGATGTTCCGCCTCGCTGGCATACCACAGACCAGACATTTTCATTACTGAAACAATTCGCGACATACACACCTCCGCGGGCTATACCGATAACAATATCGGGGCGGAATCCTGATTTCAAAACCTTCTGCTCCAGAAGCATGCACGTTTCGCGAAAACGCCTGTCATCCAATGTCATCACCCTCATAAAGACCTCTGATTATTTTAACGTCACCTCCTCTACAAAAGGCCGGTAGAAACCCATTGTTCGGTCAATAAAGAGATTGCGCAGGGAATCAAGAAGCACCGGATTCTCACAGGCTATGTTATGCCGCTGCGCGGGATCTTTCGACAGATCAAACAATCCGTATTCCTCCAGATTGCCGAGCTCATTGCCGGTTAGATTGGTTTTAGGTCCGGCATAAGGGGGCATGAATGCGTAATTGCCTGCACGCAAACCGAGTTTTCCTTGATTTTCAATCACAATCTCTTTCCTTCCGTCATTTGACTCTCCCATAAACACAGGCATCATCCCCCGGCTGTCAAGTGAATCGGGAATATCGGCTCCGACAAGATTACCCAAAGACGTGAAAAGGTCCATCTGGCATACAAGTGCGTCAGATACGACCGGTGAGATTCTCCCTTTCCAATATATGCAGAGCGGAACGTGCGTACCGCCATCGAAAAGGCTGTATTTGCCACCACGCAAACCTCCGGCAGGTTGATGTCCTCGTTCTGCAGCAAGTTCCGCAGCACGGTCACGATAGCCGTCATTAAGCACGGGACCATTATCGCTGGTGAATATGATCATGGTATTGTCAAGAAGATCAAGACTGCGGAGTTCTGCTATCAGCTGACCTACACACCAGTCTGCCTCCATGATTGCGTCACCGCGGGGTCCCATGCCGGAAGCTCCTACAAATCTCTGGTTCGGCACCCTTGGCACGTGAGGTTCATGCAATCCATAATACAGAAAGAACGGACGATCCTTATTCTCGCGAATGAATTCCTTGGTCTTATTCACAAAATAATCCGCCATATCCTCATCAACCCATCGTGCTTTTTCGCCACCCTTCATATATCCGATGCGGGGAATACCATTGACAATTGCATTGTTATGTCCGTGCGCCCACTGAAGTTTCATCCATTCAGGATTTGACTCCGCCGATGGCTCACCGTCAAAGTTTTTCTCATAGTCTACATAAATAGGATCATCCTGCTCAAGACCTACTACACCGCCATTCTCCACAAAAACGGTAGGCACGCGGTCGTTGGTGGCAGCTATCAGGCATGAATAATCAAAACCTATCTCCTTTGCACCGGGGCGTATGGTGTCATTCCAGTTGACCTTCCCGCTTCCCATTCCGAGATGCCATTTGCCGATTGCGCCGGTAGTGTAACCTGCCTGCTGCATCATCTTCGGTAACGTCGGCTGATCCGGATTTATGACCAACGGAGCATCACCGGGCAGAATCTTTATATCATCGCGCCATGGATACATTCCCGTCAACAACGCGTAACGGCTTGGAGTGGATGTGGAAGAGGAGGCATAAGCATTTGTGAAGGCTACGCCTCCGTGTGCGAGGCTATCGATATTCGGTGTACTTATAGTTTTGCTACCATAAAAACTGATATCGCCATAGCCGAGGTCATCAGCTAAAACAACGATAATATTCGGTGGCCGTTCCTCTGTATTTTTCTGAGAACCGCAACCCACACACAACGGCAGCAACAAACCACCTATTCCATATACACTTTTATCCATAATCAAATACTTAATAACTAATCACCAACTCCCATTACCTACGACCACAACATATACGCTCCTCTGCCACCAAGCGCGGTATATTTATACAGCATTTTCAGAAGCCAACATCTACGTTTGGTAAGATTCGGATGATTGATAGCCTTTTCCAACAGAGGCGTTGCAAGATCCGGGCGCTTCTCGCGATGATAGTGAGCCGCAAGAATCGCACGGCGATAGTTGATCATATCAATAAGCCATGCACTATCCTTTCGTCCGGAATCAGCAACAGCTTTCTCCGCAGCATCAATGGCACGCTCCCACTCGCCCGCCTTGGAGTGAAAATTCTCACCGGTGATCGATTCCTTTTGAGGATAGATATCCACCAACACCTTGTCCACAGCAATCATAGCCGGATTTCCAAGCAACAGTCGGATTCCCACTTCCCAATCATTCCAGACAGGCAATGATTCATTCCAAGTGCCTATCTGTCTGAAATAATCTGTTCTTACCGCAAAATATTGCGTACTGAAAAGCGCATGATATATCTGATAGCGCCAATAATCCGAAACATTAAATTTCTTTTTTTGGACTTTTCCACCTCCAAGAATAAGTCTTGATCTCCAATGAACGATGTCAACCTTCCGCTCATTTGTAAACCCTTTCACTGCTTCCTTAACCAAATCCGGATGCATCACATCATCAGAATCGAAAAACAGAACAAACTCCGAATCCACGACACTCAATCCTCGATTTCTGGCACGCGCAGCTCCCGGATTTGGCTCACCAATGAGACTCACCTGCAAATCAGGTGTGGAATTCAGACGTATCCATTCCTCTACAACATCCCGTGTCCGGTCGGTAGATCCATTGTCCACAACCACAACCTTGAACGGTCTCCAACTCTGAGCCTTGACGCTGTCAAGACACCTCACTATCAACCGCTCCCTGTCCCGAACCGGAATCACTATGGAAATCTCACTATTATTCACGAATCTAAAATTGAAATCAATGGTTATTTGAGTTATTTCTTCAAAGTATCAGGTACCATACGGACCGAACTTTCAAGATATGGTCTTCTATTCACATACAACCCTACGCGTCTTCTTCCTATAGTATCAAAAGCCAGATCCGCTTCCGGGATAATCTTTAGCTCTCTTTCAGACATCCGAATATTTAAAATAGACGGTAGAATCACCTTGTCAACTATAAAACGGGCCGGAGTTGTCTTAGATTGTATCAGAATCCAGGCCTGAGGCGCGACTTGCCTGATCATATTTGTATCCCGTTCAAATTCAGGACTGGCCATCCATGCCGGACGAATAACGATATCCGGTTTTAACGGATATTCAGCCCTCGCCTCTTTCGTATAAACCCACCTGAAATGCAGAACCTCATCTTTATTGGCGATGAGGTCATTCTGACCAACATATATGATGCCATCTTCTGAATTCCTGTACTTTTCCCTCACACACTCACTAAAAGAGTTGAGGCGTTCCTGAGTTATAAATTTATCATATGCCATCCACATTCCAAGCAATGAAAGTCCCGTAACAACCACCGGAATACATCGAGATTTTCGCAATGACACCTCGACAAGAACAATAATTATCAGAAAAAAATACAACGGGATGGCAGGTCTGCCAAAATTATCAAGATAACAACATAAAACATATGAAACAAATGCCGCACAATACATTATTTTCAAGATGACATCCTTCCCTTGGCTAAGTTTAAAAACCCGCTTCGAATAATATTTTACAGCGAACAGGAATATAACCATAATATACACCGGCATCGATTCCGTCAAGAAATGCATAACCGAGAATTCATGGATATCTGCTGCCATTGACAGTCGCACAAAATTCCCGGGTGCCGATATCACAAGAAGCGCTCCTATTCCATATCCTATGCCTGCTGTGAATTGCGTCCGCGTAAGCTTGAATCTCTTTAGACATGCAAATGTCACAATGCCGGCTGACAGCGGTATTGAGAATCCTTCATGCATCTGTCCACAAAGCATACTGTAAATAAATATTAAAAACAATCTAAATTTATTTTCAGTCGTGGTGTTAAACAACAACAGCCATCCACATGTGGCTGCCGCCACCCAGACATAGTTAATCTGAAAAGGAGGATCCATAGGGAGCTGTCCGAACAAAAGCCATATACCTGTTGCCGCAAGCCAACAAAGACATCCCGACTGCTGTTTCTCCCTGCCACATATCCTGACAAGCAAAACAAGAAGAATTCCCCATACCAAAGCATTACATACCGCGAACGCCGTCTTTCCCCATAGAGCACAGAACAGCTGTACTATGAAATGGACAACAAACCGCCCGTTGGTCGTAAAATAGTGATCTGCCTGGGAAACCCACACATCCCCCAATGTCCGGACCGGAACAGATATGCTTTCATCAAACACCGGAGACATAAACTTATATGCCACCGCATCGTTTGTCCAATGAGTATGCAAGGAAAAAAACAATGCCAGTCCGGATACCAGTAATGCCGGACCGAGAATATTGAATTTAAAGATATCTCTCATAAGCCAGCTCTCTTAATTCTTATTCCCATTCTCATATAGTACAAAGGTTTCCGTAACCTTGGCAACATTGAATCCGCGCTTCTCGAGCGATTCAAGCGTATGCTCGTACAAAGAAGTATCCTCAACGTAGGGAACAAACACATAATCAAATGAATCAAGGTCTTTCACATAATCGGCTATGTCTTTTCCCGGAATATGAAACAGCTGGATTGAAAATGCAGGTTCTGTTTCATACAACAGTGACAGTGTCTGATGATACGCTCCCCAGAATGTGAATCTCTTACCCTGTGACTTCATATTTCTCACCTCCACTTCAACCTCTTCAATAAGCGGGTTCAGAGCCTTATCCATCGGCAAGCCGGCATATACGGGAGGTACATTCTCAACCCATACGAAATCCTTTCTTATAGCGTATGATTTATATAAGAACATACCTGTCATCATAATTATTGACATCCAGAACCATCTGAAATATCCATTTCTATAAACTTTTGACAGTAATGGATATGTCTCCGCAATCGCCAGGGGAAAAAGAAATGAGGTATGCCATCTTTCCGGGAAAGAGTCTGAACCAAATCCCATCATCAGCAGCATGATAAGAATTACGCCTGAGCACAAGCGCAGATAATGAATCTCGACACAACAATCTTTCCTTCCGCCAAATACCAGAAATGGGAAAATAAAGGATGGAATCAATACATATGGAAATCCAAGACCATACACACCTGTGGAATAATCAAACAGTAATGCTATCATCCTCAGAACGCACCATCCCGCTATCACACAAGTCACAGCGCTTAAAATAAAAGATACCGATTTTTTCTTTCCACGCCGTGTAACAGAGGCAAGATAATAGCATATAAAACCGGCACTCCAAGACAAGAATATCGGTGGGAACAATAATTTAAATCTCCATATGTAATTACCTATCGCATCAAGGTTGTGACCGGTAATAATATTATCCGGATTAAAGGCAGTCACCATTCCTTGTATTGATCCGCAGATCAATAACAACATGACACCAATGGTCAGCATCAAAGAAAGCAGCAACAACGCAACATCAATCCATCCTGACCATGTCCGTTTGCCCTTATTCACCAATAGAGCCACCGCAATATCAAGCATCAATATTGGAATCATAGTGACTCTCGCCAATATAACAAAACCAGTGAACACACCTATTCCAACCGCTTTCATCCGTGAAGGCTTATGCGCGTAGACAAGAAGGGATACCGTCAGAATAGATTCAAAGGGATATGCGGCAGTTTTCCAGTCGTAAAATCCAAAACCTCCTAATATCGCGATAAAAGTCGACAAAAAAAACACCGTGGCAACCAGTGCCACATTTCGGATCTTTCCATACAGATATATCGCCGGGACTCCTATTGCGACAAGATATGCAAAACGCGATAATGTCCTGAGCGAAAGCAATGAGAACCCGAAGGCATCACACCACAAATGACCTATATAAAATGTAAGGAATCCTAAGGGACAGTTTTTATAATCCCTTACACATAACGACATATAAAACTCATCTCCTATATAACAGATATAATGTCTGCCGGAGAAAAGAATCACCACCCCCAACGGAATACACAATAGATAAAGGTATTTACCCCACGTCCTCTCCATCATCCAATCCATTATAGCTATCTACAATATAAGGGGGCCTTCCTTTTGTCTCATTGAAAATCCTGCCCACATACTCTCCGATGATACCCAGCGCGAGGAGCTGCATGCCTCCCAGAAACAAAATCACGCATATCAGGGTGGGGAATCCTGTCACTACCTCTCCGAAAACCAGCGTCTTGACAAACATAAAGATAAGATATGCAAAAGCAAGCAGTGATACAATAATCCCCGCTACAGTTGAAATTCTCAACGGCGCGGTGGTGTAACTCGTGATTCCTTCGATCGCGAGATTCACAAGCTTGGACATCTTATAATTCGACCTGCCGTTCTCTCGGCTGCCACGGTCAAACGTCACCTCCTTCTTATTAAATCCTATCCAACAGTACAGACCTTTCATATACCGCTGTGTCTCCCTCATCTGTGTCAACGCACGGATAGCCCGGCGGTCAAGAAGTCTGAAATCACCTACATTCGGAAGTATATCAATATCGCTCATTCTGTTTAGCATACGATAGAATGACATGGAAAGCACCTTACGTATCCGGCTCTCCTCCCCTCTACTCAACCTTTTACCATAAACATCGTCGTAGCCTTTTTCCCACCAGTATATCATCTCCGGAATCACATCAATAGGATCCTGCAAATCTGCATCCATTATTATAGCTGCATCCCCTCGGGCATAATCCATACCGGCAAGCATCGCATTCTCTTTACCGAAATTGCGCGACAAGCTGACTACCGACACCCGACTGTCCCGTTGCCTGATTTCATTCAGGATATCTATTGTTCTGTCTTTGCTCCCATCATTAACAAACAAAAATTCCAATCCATATTCATTCATGTTTATACATGAGTTCACGGACACACCGCCGTCATCTGCAACAATCTCATAGCTATTCCTGGAGAACCCATTCAACTCATCATAAAGTTTATGTAGATTCCCCTCCTCGTTATAACATGGAATTATCAATGTAAGATTCTTCATAATATGTCATTTATTCAGACTAACCATTAAAATAATCGATTCCCTATGTTTCTCTGTATCCACATTGCGAAGAGCCTATCCGTGACTCTATACACCTTATCCTCTACCGTGAGTAAACCTTTCTCAGTCAAGATGCGTGCAGCCGATTGGACAGAGCTTGCTGACTGAAGCGAGTTCTCCCTTATAAAATCTACCGATGTGATCTTTTCCGCAGATCCATTAAGAGCCACTGCATACAGCAATTCTTTCTGTTTCAATGGTATGTTTGAAAGGATCTCGCGATATAAAGTATCCTGCATGCCTATCATACCGCCTATCGCGTTATCCACCTCTTCATTATCACTTGTCTCACCTGGTAGCGTCTGCGCAAAAACCTCATTGAACGTTTTCTGCATGTAGAATGTATGTCCCTCAAACAGATCATACACATTCTCTATCGCATCCTCAGATATATTCCTGTCAAATTCAATGAAGTTGCCCTTTACAAAATCCACATACACATCCTTAGGAATTGGATGGAGTTCAAGGATATCCGCACTCTGATAGAACGGACTGGAGGAATCAAGAAACATACGCTGCATCATATGACGCTCACTGCCGGCAAAAATAAAGTTTCCATTGCTACATCTCTGGATATGCGAACGTAACAATGACTCCACATTCTTTTCAGGATACTTCCCGATTTGCTGGAATTCATCTATGGCAACTACACACCTTTGAGATGCACCTTCAAGATAATTGAATATCTCTTCAAGTGTAATTTCCGGTTTTGATATATCACCAAGCTCAATGTTGAATGTCGGACTCCCCGTCATCGGATCAAAACCAAAATAAGAACGAAGGCTTTTTAATGCCGTGACAAAAGACTGGAGATAGCGCGATCCTCTTGGAGCTATGGATTCGAAAACCGACCTTCCCAGTGTATACGTAAATTCCTTTAAGCTTGAAGTCTGTAAGATATCTATAAAAATTGATATATAGTCACACCTTATTTCATCACCCTCCAGACAATATAAGATGAGTCCGGTCTTACCCATCCTACGCGGTGATATAACCACAACATTATTGCCATTAAGAATCTTTCTCGTCAGCCAAAGCGATTCATCTTTACGGTCGCAAAAATACCGCCGGTCAATTTTTCCGGCAACGATAAAGGGATTTACGT